>Ga0207695_10000438_pt1 | contig 91252 bp, 80 predicted proteins | sample KBSC54metaG_FD_184354 | JGI IMG/M metagenome (GOLD analysis project Ga0207695, IMG submission 184354) | Corn rhizosphere microbial communities from Kellogg Biological Station, Michigan, USA - KBS C5-4 metaG (SPAdes) (version 2) | ecosystem: Host-associated > Plants > Roots > Rhizosphere > Soil... | reverse complement strand
AGCACGAGCTGGCCGACCTTATTTACGAATACGGAGACGAAAGGAGGTCGCGGAGAATCGCCAGAGCCATTGTGCGCGGGCGGCCAGTTACAACTACCGGGCAATTAGCTCGGATCGTTGCATCAGCCGCCCCACCAATGAAGAAGGACAGAATTCACCCGGCTACACGCACCTTCCAGGCGCTCCGGATTTATGTGAATCGCGAGCTGGACGAAATCAGAGCGTTACTCGAGGCCGCACCGATGTTGCTTAAGCCCTCCGGACGGTTGGTCGTCATCAGCTTTCACTCGCTGGAAGATCGCATTGCCAAAGACGTTCTGCGCGAATACGCGCACAAGGAAATATTCACGCTGCTGACAAAAAAACCTGTCACTGCCAGCGAAGAAGAAGTAGATCGCAACCCGCGCTCACGAAGCGCCAAATTGCGAGCAGCAGTAAAGCAGGGAAGGGAACAGGGATTAGCTAGAAAGCGATGAAACAAGTATCAGAAAGCTTGTTACTCACTACTTACTACTCATCACTCCCTATTTACTCCGCTGAGTCGAGCAAGGAAATTAAGTACGATCCCCGCTAGCAGCAAAGCGTTAGCGGCTAGAAGCTAGGAGAAACAACATGGCTGCATGCACCGCAACACTTATCGATACAAGACCCGGCTGGACCGCTCGCGTCTCCGAGCGCAACGCCACTCTTTTAGCGCAGCAGCCCATGCGTCGCCGCGGAGTCCGCACGCCGGAAGTCCTCTTCGCACACAGCTTCGATAATTCGCGCCTCGTCAAAGCAGCCGATCCGGTTCGCGCTCGCCAGATGCGGGTCTTCGCCGCAGCCTGCACTGTGCTCTTTTCGCTCATCATGGTCTATGGCCTTCAGCACTTCCATGCCATCGAGGCCTCGTACCGCATCGAGTCAGAGAAGCAGGTCCGCGAACAGCTTCGGGAAGAAAATCGCCAGCTGCGCCTCAGTGAAGCTCAGCTTAGCCGCCCAGGCCGAATCGACGGAATGGCTCGTCAGCTTGGCCTCGCCGAACCGCAGCCTGGCCAGGTAGTGCATGGCACGCCGCGCGTCGATAGCGCCCCGGTATTCGCGCAAAACAACGCAGCGCAACCAGACCCTGCGTACTGAATCCTCGATATTAAAGCCAGTGTCATCCTGAGCTGGCGAGATCTATTCCAAGAAGGATGTGATGCTGAGCACGTGGGGCTTTCCCCAGCAGCGCTGTCATCCTGAGCGCACGGGGCCCCGAACGTCTTCTTCAGTTCGGGGGTGGTAAGCGAGGGATCTGCTTTTCTATTTCGCAAGAAGTGAACTACAGCCAGAAACGTCAGGGCACGACTTCAATCATGCCGAATGACGACCCAAAATTTTCTGGGCTTTAGCCCCTGTACAAAAAGCGGCACTAATGTAATTCCCGTGATACCTCCCTGCGTACATGAGGGGATTCCCGCGCCTTGCGCGAGTCTCCATGTTCTAACCTGAAAACGAACGCTGGTCTAAAATGCAGGCAGCACTCCGCGCAACCCGTCTTCGTACAGTCACCACGCGCGCCACGCCCATGAAGCTGGCGCGTTTCTGGCTTATTTCCGGCTTCTTTCTCTTCTGGGCACTGGCGATCACCGTGCGCTTGTTTTGGCTCCAGATCATAAGCCATCACGACTACGTCGAGCGCGCCCAGAAGCAGCAACAGCGCGCCTTTGAAGTCGCCCCGCGCCGCGGCATTCTCTACGACCGCAACATGCGCGAACTCGCCATGACGGTGCAGGCCGACTCTGTTTACGCCGTACCTTCAGAGATCAATGACGCGCAGTCTGCCGCACGCACACTCGCCGCCATTGTCCACACGGACTCCGAAGACAAGCTCACTCGCGTCGACCAGATCACGCGCCGCCTCGAAGATGGCAAGAACTTCGCATGGGTCGCTCGGCGCGTCTCGCCCGAAGTTTCGCAAAAACTGCATGCCCTCAACATGAAGGGCATCTACTTTCAGAAGGAATTCCAGCGCTTTTACCCGAATGCCCAGATTGCCGCCCAGGTCCTTGGCTATGTCGGGCTTGACGACAATGGTCTCGGCGGTATCGAAGGCAAGTTCGATTCGAAGTTACACGGCACTCCCGGCCGCATGCTCGCCGCCATGGACGCCCGGCGCCACGTCATCGGTTCCAACGCACAGGATCCCCAGGCCGGTCAGAATCTGCAGCTCACCATTGACCAGAACATTCAGTACATTGCTGAGCGTGCCCTCGATCGCAACATGGAGAAGACCCACGCCGACAACGGCACGGTCGTCGTGCAGGACGTCCACACGGGGCAGATTCTGGCTCTTGCTATCCGCCCCACTTTCAATCCCAATCAGTTCCGCCACACCACTCCCGCGCTCCTCAAAAACCACGCCGTCAGCGACGTCTACGAACCCGGCTCGACCTTCAAGCTCGTGGCATACTCTGCCGCGTTGGACCAAGGCGTGGTCAGGCCCGATGACCTTGTCGATTGCCAGGGTGGTGTAATCAATCTCGCTGGCCGCACGATTCATGACAACCAGGGTGAACACTACCATGTCATCCCGGTTCACAAAGCGCTGGAAGTATCCAGCGACGTGGGCGCAATCAAGATGGCTCTGAAGGTAGGTCAGGACAAGTTCAATGACTACGTCCGCGCTTTCGGATTTGGTTCTCGTTCGGGAATAGAACTGCCGGGCGAGACCCGCGGTTTGCTTCGCCCCGTTAAGAAATGGCAGGCATCCTCGATTGGCTCGATCGCCATGGGACAGGAAGTCGGCGTCACGCCACTCCAACTGGTCTCGATGGTATCCACCATCGCCAATGGCGGAACCTACCTGCCACCCCACGTGCTTGTATCTCCAAGCGCTGCCGACGCGCAGATGCGCAGCCAGCCTTTCAGGGCTGGAGAAGACATGCCCGATCCGCTGCCTTCCGGGGCTCACCGCGTCATCTCAGAGCTTGCGGCCGCGCAGATGCGCAAGATGATGGAGGGCGTCGTCCTCTACGGCTCCGGGAAATCCGCACAGCTCAACGGCTACTCTTCCGGCGGCAAGACAGGCACCGCGCAGAAGGTCGATCCGGCAACGCATCTCTATTCGAAGACGATGCATATCGCCTCCTTCGCAGGCATTGCGCCCGTAAACAATCCCGTGATTGCCGTTGCAGTGATCATGGACAACCCGAAGGGAATTCATTACTACGGCGCCGACGTCTCCGCTCCCGTCTTTTCCGATGTCGCCCAGCAGGTGCTCGAATACCTCAACGTTCCCCACGACGTCGAGGTCCAGCAGCCAAAAACCAAGACGCCCCTGAAGCAGGCAAAACTCGAAAAGCCTATTCACGAAGACGACGCCGACGCAAACCAGGCCGATGTCAACGCGCTCTTCGCCGCCGTCAACGACCTTCCCGCCGACGATCCGTTGCGCCAGCCTCAACAGCTGCCAACACCACCCTCTTTGCAGGCGTCCACAGCGCAATCCGCGTCCTCGTCAATCGCTTTCAGCGCTCAGCAATCAGCCGGCGACCAGCAGCTGTCGGAAGCGAGTCCTCCGGACTCCGCGCCCGCGGCCGAGCCAAGACAAACCTACGTCGCCATCAGCGACGGTAAAAAGTTCAACGTGCCATCTCTGGTCGGCCTGCCCATACGGACAGCGATCGAGACAGCCGCCGCCGCAGGCCTGCAGATGCAGATCTCCGGTACCGGCTCCGTCCGCGAGCAAGCCCCTGCCCCTGGCACCAAAGTCCCCAGCGGCACAAAAGTAGTAGTCCGCTGCGGAAGGTAAGTAGAGCGAACTCGCCGGTTATTGGAAAACCTTGCTAAACGAGGAAGACTGTCATCCTGAGCGAAGTTGATCGGGTCGGCGATCAACGAAGTCGAAGGACCCGCAGTTGCTTTTGAAGCTTCGCTAACTCTAGAACTCAGCTAATTCCCGCCAACCTCATCTGACACCATCACCACAACGCATCATCCACCCATCTACAATCATCCACAATGCTCTGGCACGATCTCATCGCCGAACTCACCGCCATCGGCTCCTCCGGCTCCTCCTCGGAACCCATTACTGGCATCGAGTACGACTCCCGCCGAGTCCGTCCCGGCTCCGTCTTCGTTGCCATGAAAGGCGGCACGACCGATGGCAATCGTTATGTTGACAAGGCCATTGCCGCCGGGGCCCTCGGCATCATTACCGACTCCTCCCCGACGTTCGACCATCTTGTCGTCTACAAATCGGAAGTTGCTGCAGCTGAAGTCGAGCATGGCCGCCGCGCCCTCGCCGAAGCCTCCGCGGCATTCTTCGGCCACCCCGAGCGCAAGCTCGCCGCCACCGGCATCACCGGCACAAACGGCAAAACCACAACAGCCTTCCTCACCGAAGCTCTTCTCAACGCCGCCTCTCGCAAAACGGTCCTCATCGGCACCATCGAATACCATGTCGCCGGCGAAGTTCGTACTTCACTTCATACGACGCCCGAATCGCGTGACGTCTTCGAGCTCATGGCGGAAGGTGCCACTCGCGGAGCTACCGAGCTCGTCACCGAAGTTTCCAGCCACGGACTAGACCAGCGCCGCGCTGCCGGCATTCCCTTCGACGTCGCCGTCTTCACCAATCTCACCCGCGATCACCTCGACTATCACGTCACCATGGAGAAGTACTTCGCCGCCAAGCGTCTCCTCTTCGACGGAACCATCTATCGTGCTCCGCGCGTCGCTGTTCTCAACGCACATGATGAACGCACACCGGATCTCATCGCAGCCGCTCGCGGTGCCGGCTCGAGCATCTACACCTATGGGATAGGGATCGGCGACGTCCGCGCCTCCTCGCACAAACTCACTCCCGGCGGCGCAATCTTTCAATTGGAAACGCCGGCCGGATCCGCTCAGGTCTCTTCGCACCTCGCTGGAGACGTCAACATTCTCAACCTTCTGGCTGCCTTCACCGCCGCGCATGCCCGCGGCATTGCTTTCGACACACTCGTCGCCGCAGTTCCGCAGCTCAAGCCCGTGCCCGGCCGCTTTCAGCCTGTCGATGCGCGACAGCCTTTCACCGTCATCGTGGACTACGCACACACTGACGATGCCTTGCGCAATCTCACTGCACTCGCCCGTCAGCTCGTCAGCGCCAACAACGGCCGCATCATAACCCTCTTCGGCTGTGGCGGAGACCGCGACCGAACCAAGCGTCCCAAGATGGGCTACGCAGCGGGTGAGGGAAGCGACTTCGTCGTCGCTACGAGTGACAATCCCCGCTCCGAAGATCCCCGCGCCATCCTCGCTGAAATCGAACCTGCGCTCAAAGCGACCGGCGTTCACTATTCAATCGAACCCGATCGCGCAGCGGCAATTCATCTCGCGCTAACCTCTGCCCAGCCCAATGACGTGGTTCTCATCGCCGGCAAGGGGCACGAGAAGGAACAGATCATCGGCAACCGCGCAGTCCCTTTCGACGACGCGGAAGTAGCGCTCGCAGCATTGAACAATTTGGGTTACGGTAAAGAGTCATGAAATTGACACTCGCAGAAGCCGCGATGGGCGCAGGTGCCATGCTTGAAGCGCCCTCAAGCATTTCGTTCGCAGGGGGACGGACCGCAACCGGCTACTCTATCGATTCGCGTACCGTTGCTCCAGGCGAACTCTTTTTTGCCGTCAAAGGCGAGCGCTTCGACGGACACGACTTCATTGCCGCCGCCGTCGAGCGCGGAGCCATCGGCGCTGTCGTGTCGCGCGCAAAGCTGTCGGCGCTCCCTGACGCAGCTCTGGCTGTCCCACTTCTTGTGGCCGAAGATCCGCTCCTCGCACTCCAGTCGCTTGCCTCACACGTGCGCCGCCAATGGGGCAAGCGCGTCGTCGCCATCACCGGCTCCGCAGGCAAAACGACTACGAAAGAAGCCATCGCAGCCGCGCTCTCCGCGAAGTTCAACGTCCTCAAGTCCATCGGCAACCTTAATAACAACTACGGACTGCCGCTCCAACTTCTCCGTCTCCAGCCCGAGCACGAATACGCCGTCATCGAAATGGGCATGAACCATCTCGGCGAGATCGCTACGCTCTGCCGCATCGCCTCGCCCGACTGGGGAGTCGTCACTAACGTCGGCACCGCTCACATTGAAAACTTCACGGAAGGACAGGCGGGAATTGCGCGCGCTAAGTACGAGCTCATTGCTTCACTTCCATCCTCAGGCATCGCCTTCCTCAACTGTTCCGATCCCTATGTTTCGCAGTTCGGCCGCGACCACCACGGCAAGGTGGTCTATTTCGGCATTGGCCCCTGCGGCGATCCAGCCATTCTCGACGTCAAGGAAGATCCCTCAGGCCTCCACGTTCACTTCCGCGCCGGCGAACACGATGGCCGCTTCATCCTACATCTCCTCGGAAGCCACAATGCGCAGAACGCCATCGCCGGCCTGGCAGTTGCCATTGAAGCCGGAGTCGGCATCGATCACGCCATTGCCGCTCTCGAGTCCCTGACACCAGGCAGCAAACGCGGCGAGGTGATCGAGATCGCCGGTGCCACCATACTCAACGACAGCTACAACTCCAACCCGGAAGCACTCCGTTCCATGATCGGCTCTCTCGCCTCCCGTCCCGCGCAGCGTAGAATCCTGATCGCAGGCGAAATGCTCGAGATGGGCTCCCATGCTGAAGCAGCGCACGCCGCCTGCGGCAAAGCTGCAGCCGAAGCCGGCATCGACCTCGTCGTCGGTGTGCGTGGCAACGCGCAGCATCTCGCCGCCGCAGCCTGCTGGGGGGGAACTGCTTCCATTTTTCTGCCCGATGCGCAGGCTGCCGGGGAGTGGCTGGCCAAAAACATCCAGCCCGGCGACGTAGTCCTCATCAAGGGCTCCCGTGGAGTCCAGCTCGAACGCGCTATCGAAGTCCTGAAAGCCCAGATCGCCACCAACTCATCGGAGTCTCAGTGACAAAAAGCATCGATCCGCAGGAAGATCGTGTGCCCCATGTCTGCTCCTCTTGGAGACATGGGATACAGGACACTTTGTTCAATCCATTCGACGTCTTCTGTCGAATGGGTGGGAAACAAAGGTGGTCGCACTTCATCGTTCTGCTCATCTCGGTCGTATCGACCCTTGGACTGTCGGCCCAGAAGAACCCCTTCACCACTTCCAACCCAACCTGGGTCCAGCCGTCTCCGCCCTTCAAGATCGCAAGCAATCTCTATTACGTTGGCTCTCAGGACCTCGCGGCCTACCTCATCGTCACTCCGCAGGGCAATATCCTCATCAACTCCAACCTCGAGTCTTCTCCGCCACAGATCAAGCAGGCGATTGAGTCCCTCGGCTTCAAATACAATGACACGAAGATTCTTCTCATTAGCCACGGCCACTTCGACCACTGCGCAGGCAGCGCAGAGATCAAGCGCGAAACCGGAGCGAAGTACGAGGTCATGGAGCAGGACGTCCCCGTCGTCGAGTCTGGTGGTCGCAACGACTTCCACTATGCCCGCGACAAGTCCATGTGGTTTCCGGCAACGAAGGTTGACCGTGCTCTCCACGATGGCGACACCGTCTCACTCGGCGGCACCACGATCACTGCTCATCTCACCGCTGGCCACACCAGGGGCACCACCACCTGGACACTCGATGAGCAGGAGAATGGTCGCAACCTTCATGTCGTAATCGTTGGCAGTCCCAACGTGAACCCCGGCTTCAAACTCGTCGACAACAAAGCTTACCCGCAGATCGCCTCCGACTACCGTCATCAGTTCGAAGTTCTCAACGAGCTTCCCTGCGACATCTTCCTCGGCGCCCACGGCGTCTACTTCGGCCTGCACGAAAAGTACGAGCGCTTCAAAGGCGGAGACAAAAACGCGTTCATCGACCCCGCCGGCTACAAAGCCTACATCACCGGCCGCCAGCAAGCCTTCGAATCAGAACTCCACCGCCAGCAGGCAGCCCACAGATAACCTTCGTTTGAACATCGGTTATGGTTTGCAAAGAGTAAGAATTGTGCCCCATTCATCGCAGTTTCACCGCCATGAGTGGGATGAAGATGCATCACTCGCAGCTCACAGTCTCAAAGCCAGGCACAAATAACCCGATCAGGCCAGATCCTTTCATACACTCCGATGCTAGAATCCTGCTAACTTCACAAATTCAGCTTCGGGGTCCCGCGTTCTCATGAGAACTCCTGCGGTTCTTGATGGTCACACCGGTAATCAGGCGAACTTCAGAGCTCTGGCAATCGCTGCAGCTGTACTCATCGTCTTCGCGTTAGCCGCAGCCATGGCCGGCTGCAAATCCATCGCGCCCGACGCCGGACACGAAGTCGTCCTCGTCGAGAAGCCAATGTTTATGGGACATGGTGGCATCGACCCGGAACCAGTTCGAACCGGACGCGCCTTCGTAGCTGCGACCACTGACGGCATCGACGTCAACATGCAGCCCGTCGCATTCCAGCAGGACCTGCCCGACACGATGACAGCGGATGGCGTACCGGTTAGCTTTCACGCGATCATGAACATTCGTGTCACCGATTCGGTCAAACTCATCAGCCAGTTCGGCACAAATTGGTATGCTAACAACCTCGACGCGCCATTCATGAGCCTTGTCCGCCAGCAGGTTCGTCAACACGGAATGAACGAAGTGGCGATCAGTGCCAGCGCCATCGACTCCATCGACGCTGAAATCACCAAAGGCCTCAACTCCTTCATCATCGCTAAGAAACTTCCCGTTGAGCTCATCACTCTCACCATCGGCAGAGCCATTCCACCAGACGCCGTGAAGAATCAGCGAATCGAAACGGCCACTCAGGAGCAGCGCATCCAGACCGAGCAGCAGAAGAAGCTCGCCGAAGACGCCCGCGCCCTGTCAGAACAAAGCCGCGCCAAGGCCGACAACGCCTATCGTCAGGCGATGCAGCTTTCACCCGAACAGTTCATCCAACTCGAAACCGTCAAGATGATGGAGCGCGCCTGCGGCAACGGCAACTGCACCTTCGTCCCGCCCGGAACATCCGTGATGGTCGGCAAGCACTAGCACTCACTTCAAGGATGAACTTAACGCATGTAATCCTCTGCAAACCCCCGCACTCAACATCGCTGTCATCCTGACCGCACGGGGCCCCAAGCGTTTTTTTCACCGGGGCCCCCAACGACAGGTCTTCGTCGTTGGGGTGGAGGTTGGGGGTGGTAAGCGAAGGATCTGCTTTGTTCGCAAACCACTCAAGGATGAGTTCAGAGTCCTTCACACTTTCCAGAATTCCACCGCACCCTCCGGCAAAGTAGCCAGCACTCGATCAAAAGCCTCTCGATCCACATTGCGACGCAAGGCCCCCGCAACAATTTGGATCGAATCATCCGGAGAGTAGTTGTGCACCGGCCTCAGGTTCTGCACCTCCCGCGTCATCGTCTCGCGATCTCCAAACGGTCGCCGCGGCTCATCCGGATCCCAGTCAGAAACGAAAAGTGCGCGGAGCCCAACGGGCAACACGTTTGCAAACCGGATAGCATCCTTCAGATCGAGCCTTCTGCGGAAGGCTTGCAACACTCCCTGAGCCATCGTGTACGCCGGTTGACTGTCCTGAAATAGCGCTCCATCGCGCGCATCGACCAGGAAGTTATAGAAGTCGATCTTCGCTTGTTGATATTCAGGCGGTACCATGCAGCACCTCGATCAGATCATCCTTGCCTGACATCCAGAATGATTCACGCACCATCCTAAGCCCGCGCCACCCTTCACTCCCGACATTCGGCACGCGCTCGTTTACCCTCGCCGGAGAGCCGGTCCCTAGTAAAATTGACCCGTATCCCGTCTCAGATCAGGCTTTGAGGTTCCTCAACATGGCCCAAGTCTTCCTCTGCCTCATTGCAGCAAGCCTGATCCCTCTTTGTATTCCCTTAACTAAGCGTGAGCCGCTCTCAAGCAAATATTGGAAGGCGTCTTGTATCGCCGCACTCAGTCCAGCCTTGCAGGCGATCTTCGTGGTCTCCGTCGAAAAGGGTGCTCTTACGCTTGACTACTCCATCCGCTTCGCAGCTATCGGAGTGCCTGCGTGCATTCTCGCAATCGTTCTAGCGATAAAAGCAAACGACCGCTGGCGCACTGGTGTCATAGTGACCTCGTCGATCGGATTATTCATCTGGGCAATTCTGGTTACCCTTCACTGACTGTCGATGAGCCATCGGCTCGTCAGGGCCCTGCGGCGCAGTAATGACACGGTCACTCCCGTGATTCGGCGGATCGACTTGCGCGTTCCCATCGCAGCCACCCCTAGTAAAATCAACCTGATTCTGTCCCTGATCCGGCATTGGAGACCTCTTGCTTTACTGGCTGCTCTACGAAAAGCTCTTTCCGTTCTTCCACCCATTCCGGATCTTCCGCTATCTCACTTTCCGCACGGTCTTCGCCTCGCTCACGGCCCTGCTCATCGCTATGTTCATCGGGCCCTACGTCATTCAGAAGCTCCGCGAGTTTCAGATCGGCCAGTACATCCGCGAGGACGGCCCCCAATCGCACCAGAAGAAATCCGGCACACCCACTATGGGTGGAGTCCTCATCGTCATCGCCATCCTTCTGCCCACCGTTCTCTGGTCCGATCCCGGTAATCCGTTCGTCTGGATTGCCGTCTGCTCCACCCTCGCTTACGGAGCCATCGGTTTCGCCGACGACTACACCAAGGTCGTCCACCGCCGCAATCTCGGCCTCACGGGCCGAGCCAAACTCTTCTGGCAGGCACTTGCCGGAGCCGGTGTTGGCAGCGTCCTCGTCATCCTCACCCAATTCAAGCTCTTCAACACGCAAGTCAGTGTCCCCTTCATCAAGTTCCTGCACCCTAGCTTTCAGTGGCACCACTGGCCCGCGACAATCCCGCATCTCGGCTTCCTGGCCTTCATCCCGTTCATCGCCTTCGTCATCTTCGTTCTGATGGGTACTTCCAACGCCGTTAATCTAACCGATGGCCTTGACGGGCTCGCCATCGGCTGCACAATCATCGCCGCCGGCGCACTCACCGTTCTCACCTACGTCAGCGGCCACGTCGTCTTCGCCGACTACCTCGAGCTTCAGCGCATGCCGCTGGTCGCCGAACTCACCGTCTTCTGCGGATCGATGGTAGGAGCGAGCATTGGTTTTCTCTGGTACAACGCCCACCCGGCAGAAGTCTTCATGGGCGATGTCGGATCGCTCGCTCTGGGCGGAGCCATCGGCACCGTAGCCGTGATCATCCGCCAGGAATTCCTCCTCCCCTTCATCGGAGGAATCTTCGTCCTCGAAGCCGTTTCCGTCATGCTCCAGGTCGGCAGCTACAAACTCCGCAAAAAGCGCATCTTCAAGATGGCCCCGCTCCACCACCACTTCGAACAGCTTGGCTGGAGCGAATCCAAAGTCATCGCCCGCTTCTGGATCCTCGCCCTCGTCTTCGCCCTCTTCGCCCTCACCACGCTGAAGCTCCGCTAACACGCGCGAAGCGCGGCTAACCCCGCTTAGGGCTCTCTTGGACCGCTGGCCCCAACAACAGCCACGGCCCCCATGCATTATCCTTGTCCTGCACCCATGCTCGAGCTCAAAGGCAAAAAAGTCCTCGTCGTCGGACTCGGCAAATCCGGACTCGCCGCCGCCATTTTTCTGCGCCGCCAGGGAGCCCATGTCACCGTCTCCGACATCCGCTCCGCCGAAGCCCTCGCCAAAGACATCCCCGCCCTTCTCGACGAAGGCATTAACGTCGAAGCCGGCGGGCACGGCCTGCTCACCTTCCGCCGCCAGGACCTCATTGTCGTCAGCCCCGGCGTCCCGCTCGACACACCCGAACTCGTTCAGGCCCGTAATCTCGGCCGCCCCATCATCGGCGAGCTCGAACTCGCCGCCCGCTACCTCAAAGGCCAGATCCTCGCCGTCACCGGATCCAACGGTAAGACGACCACGACCTCCCTCATCGGCGAAATTCTCCGCAAGTCCGGCATCCCCACCGAGGTGGGCGGCAACATCGGTGTCCCGGTCGTCGCACTCATCGACGACTCAACCGACGCCACCTGGAACGTCCTCGAGGTCTCCAGCTTCCAGCTCGAAACCACCGAGAAGTTCCATCCCAAGATCGCCGTGATCCTCAACATCACTCCGGACCACCTTGATCGCCACGGCACCTTCGAGAACTACGCCCTCGCCAAAGAGCGAATATTTGCGGAACAAGATCAGAGCGACTACTGCCTGCTCAATGCCGACAACCCGCGGACCGCCGCATCAGCAGAGCGCGCGAAGTCGAGCATCTACTGGTTCTCAATCAAGCATTCGGTAGAAAAGGGCTCCTGGGTCGAAAACGACAGCGTCGTTTTCCGCTCCTCTCGCAGCGCCGCGCCCGAAACCGTAATGCCGCTGAGCACCATTCCCCTCAAGGGCGACCACAACATCGAAAATGTTTTAGCCTCCGTCTGCGCCGCCCGCCTCGCCGGGGCCTCCATAGAATCCATCCGCAAGGCCGTCGAAGAATTCAAAGCCGTCGAGCACCGTCTCGAGTTTGTCGCCACCGTTAACGGCGTCGAAGTCTATAACGACTCCAAGGCCACCAACGTCGACGCCACCGCCAAAGCCATCGCCGCATTTCCCGGCCACATCCACCTTATCCTCGGCGGCAAAGACAAAAACTCGGACTACACCGAGCTCAACGACCTTCTCCGCGCGCGCGTCAAAGCCGTTTACACCATCGGCTCCGCCGCGGCCAAAATCGAATCGCACCTCAGAGGCGTGGTCTCCATCCACTCCTGCGAAACTCTCGACAAAGCGGTTGCAGCCATCGCGCACGCCGCACATCCCGGCGACGTCGTTCTGCTCGCTCCCGCCTGCTCGTCATTCGATCAGTTCGAAAACTACGAACAACGCGGCCGCGTCTTCAAACAGCTGGTCAACGACTGGGAAGCCTCCCGAGGAGGTCTCCCCACCCTCCTCGAACGCACCCGCTAACGCGCCTCGCTGAGCGTCCACACGCGCATCGAAGTACCGATCGGGCAACGAGACAGACTGTCATCCCGACCGCAGCGGAGGGACCCGCAGTTGTCCCTCGCAACTCCAACCGGGATTCGGGTGCCCCATGTCTCCTTCTTTTGGAGACGTGGGAAACTACACAACCAGTGGCGGGAACTAGGCCTCAACTTGACCACTTTGATCCCCACCGCGCATCCAGCCAAAATCTCCACAACCTACCCGTGAAACCATGAACCTTGGGTGCCCCCAGTCCCTCGCACTTGGGAACCGGGGAAAACGAAACTCCGAGATCCGAGAGAACCAATGGCCAAGCGTGTAGGCGTCGACAAGTGGATATTCTTCACCACGCTTCTTCTCGTGGTTGTCGGCCTCGTCATGGTCTTTTCCGCCTCCGCCATCACCGCGCAGGCCCGCTTCAACTCCCCCTACGCGTTCGTCGGACGCCAGGCCGCATGGGCGCTCGCCGGTATCTGCGCCATGCTCGTCCTCTCGCGCATCGACTACTCCCGCTACAACACGCCCCGCTTCATCTATCCCGCGCTCGTCACCACGACGATGCTGCTCGTGCTGGTCTTCTTCTTTCGCGACTCGCACAACACGCACCGCTGGATCCGCTTCGGCTCGCTCTTTACCTTCCAGCCGTCTGAGATCGCCAAGCCCGTCATCATTCTCTTTCTCGCCTGGTTTCTCTCCACGCGCCTCGACCAGATGCAGGACTGGCGCAACACGCTGCTCAAAGCCGCGTTGATGCCTGTCGTTTTCATGCTGCTGATCGTCAAGCAGCCCGACCTTGGCACCGCCCTCGTCGTCGCGGGAGTCTCCGCCATGCTGCTGCTCCTCGCCGGCATGGACTGGAAATATCTCGCCCTCGCCGTTGCCTCCGCCGCGCCCGGACTCGCCGTACTTCTCTTCTGGGTTCCATGGCGTCGCGCCCGCATGCTCGCCTTCCTGCATCCCGACCTCGACCCCCAGGGCGCCGGATTCCACATCAACCAGTCCCTAATCGCCGTCGGCACCGGAGGCTTCATGGGCCGCGGCTACATGGAGGGCATGCAGAAGCTCTTCTACCTGCCCGAAGCGCAAACCGACTTCATCTACGCCAACATCGCGGAAGAGCTCGGCTTCCTCGGCGCCATGGCCATCCTCATCCTCTTCATCGTTCTCGGATACCGCGGCCTCCGCACCGCCTTCCGGTCGACGGATCCCTTTGCGCGCCTCACCGCCTTCGGAATCACGACCGCGATCCTGCTGCAAGCTTTCTTCAATATCAGCGTGGTCCTTTCACTGCTCCCCACCAAGGGAATCCCGTTGCCCTTCATCTCCTCCGGCGGCACCAGCCTCTTCTTCACCCTCTCAGGAATCGGCATCCTCCTAAATATCTCCAAGAAGGTCGACTAGAAGCTATTTCAAGGGCTGAAGATGAAAGCACTGACGTTTGTGCGGTACCCTTGCTCTAACGCTCGGGGCCAGATCAGCAATGCTCGAATCGCTGAAATTCACAAATTACAAGTGTTTCAAGGAACACGAAATCCCTTTCCGATCACGCACGCTGATTATCGGAAAGAACAATGCTGGTAAATCGACAATTGTCGAGGCTCTCCGATTGGTTTCGTTAGTGGCGAACCGCGCTCCCCATCTTAGGTTCTCCGCGCCTCCCGTATGGACCGAAAGATACAAGGCGCATCGAGGAGTTCAACCCGACATTAATGATCTAGACATCAATTTCGATAACATCTTCCATCACTACAGCGACCCGCCCGCGACTATTCTTGCCCGGTTCGCAAATGGGTCTAGCGTTGAAATTCTTGTGGGAAAAGAGCGTGATAGAGGTCAGATTCACGGCATCATTCGCAACTCGAAGAATCGAATTGCGCAGGGAGCGAATGAAGCTGCCGCTGCTGGTATCCCCGCGATAGCGATTCTGCCGCAAGTCGCTCCAGTTGTTCATGAGGAAGTGGTTTTAGAGTCGCGGTACGTACAACGCAATCTTTCGACAAGCCTGGCATCTCGTCATTTTCGAAACCAGATCAACCGTCTCCCACAGTTCTATGACGATTTCAGGGCAATCTCGCAAGAAACCTGGCCGGGGCTCAGAATTAACACCTTTGACGGATGGGGCGGAGCGAGCGGCGACCCCTTGCGCTTGCTCGTTCAGAACGAAGATTTTGTCGCGGAGATTGCTTGGATGGGACATGGGCTGCAGATGTGGCTGCAGACGATGTGGTTCTTAGCAAGATCAAAATCCGCAAAACTAGTGATGCTGGATGAGCCGGATGTATATATGCATCCAGATCTCCAAAGACGTCTGATCCGCTTCTTACGTTCTCGATTTCCGCAGATGATTCTCACCACGCACTCAGTCGAAATGCTTGCTGAGATGGATCCGAAAGAGGTACTCATCATCGATCGACGACGTGATAGTTCAGTTTTCGCCGACTCAGTTCCAGCGATGCAGATGGCTATCGACGGACTTGGCGCAATACACAATCTTCAGCTATCCCGTCTGTGGGGGACTCGTAAATTGCTTCTGATTGAGGGCGACGATATGCAGATCCTTCGACGCTTCCACGATCTGATCTTCCCCGATTCTCTCGACTCGTTGGCCACGAATCCGAATCTGTCTATCGGCGGCTGGGGAGGCTGGAACTATGCGGTGGGTTCGTCCATGTTATTGCGAAATGCAGGCGGAGACGACATCCAGCCATATTGCATTCTCGATTCTGATTACTTTGCTCCCAGCGCTGTGAAGGCGCGCCAGGAAGATGCGGTATCCAAGGGAGTGAGGCTTCATATCTGGCAAAGAAAGGAGATCGAGAACTATCTCATCGTGCCGGAAGCGATTCAGCGGATCATTACCTACCCCGGTTCGAAAAAGCCGTCAATCGATCAGATCTCCGACAAGATCCGAGAGATTGCCGAATTCAATAAAGATGATGTGTATGATTCCTTCGCCGAATCCTTTCTCCTTCAAGACAGAGCTGGTGGGAGCAAAACAGCCAACCGCCGCGCACGAATGTACCTTGACCCGATTTGGTCGAGGAACCCCGACCACCGGGTTTCTGGAAAGACGCTACTTTCCGGGCTCTCATCTTGGAGCAAAAAGAAGTTCGGTGTTTCGTTTGGTGTAAGCGCACTCTTACACGCGTTAAGACGAGAGGATCTGGCTACCGAAGTCGTAGATGTAATAACAGCGATCGAGGAGAATGAGGCCTTTATCTGAAACGCTAGAACATTGCAGTTGTCTTCCCCATCCTCTCCCACCCCCACATCGCCGAAGTCGCCGCGCCCGGCAGCTTGAACCCCAACTGACTCGCCAGCATGCAAACCTGTCCGCGGTGGTGCGCCTCATGCGTGATCATGTAAGCCACCATCATCGGTCCCGCTGGCCAGTGGCGCGCCCAGCCATCGCGCAAGAATTTCTGCTGCTTCTCCGGTGAGGACGTCAGCAACTGCTCGATCATCTTCAAACACAGCTCACCACTCGTCTTCAGCGCCTTGCGAGCCTGGGCCTGCGTGCAGTTGCGATCCAGCTCTGTAGGCAAGGGAAGATGCGGCGCCGAAAGCCGGATCCACTTCCGCCGCACATGGTGCATGTGTACAAAGATCGCCGCAATCGTCCGCGTCCTTGAACCCGACCGGGCGCGCGTTGCTAAAACAGAGTCTGTCCCAGGTCCCCAAGCGCGAGGGACCTGGGGCACCCGCCACGCTCGCGGATCCAATCTCTCGATCAGCAACTGGTTGATCTCTTCGTTCACCGCGAAACTCCGCACCACTTCACTCAGCGGATCGCCTTTCGCGAAGACCCTCGTCCCAGCCATCGACGCACCTCACAATCAGCAGGAAGAATATTCCTCGTCTGACACTCCTTCCTACCCAGTCCGTTACTCACTACTCCCTACTCACTGGTTTCAGCCTCTTCCCATCCCGTCGCTATCTTCCTCCCATCTTTGCCGCACAATCAAAATTCACAAATTCTGCAACCGACCTGTTATCGACCCCCGGCATCTCTCTCAGCGGACACGTCGGCGTTTCCCGCCTTCGCCTCCAGTCACATTTCAGGAGACCAGATCATGAAGCTGAGAATTGTTTCTCTCTGCGCAGCGGCTACGTTCGCCCTGCTTACCGTCAACGCTATTGCGCAGCGTGCAGCCACCGCCTACAGCGGCGCCACGGACGTGACGCTGTCCAGCACCCTGCTCACCTCGCTCACATCACTGGGAGTCAAGGTCGGATTTGACCATCCCGCCATGGTCTCCGGCGCCACCGCGACCTTTCCGGTAGTCAGCGGCGTCATTGACCTCAGCACCAGCGCGGGCAGTCTCCTGCACTCCGGCACTCTGACTTTCGACGCAACTTCCAACGCCACCAAAGTCAGTCTCGAGGCCTTTGTGATCAGCACTGCCTCGAAGCCGCCTGTCCTTTCCGGCGTAGTCGTCGTCAACAACGCGGTCTGGGGACGCTACAACCTCTTCGATCTCACTCTGCCCGCAGGCACCACTCTGCCGCTGAAGCCGACCGGAAATACGCTGATGCTCAAAGGCGTGAAACTCACCCTCGACCCCTCGATGTCGGCGATGCTGAACAAGGTGTACGGCGTTTCGCAGTTCACCCCTGGATTCGACGTCGGCACGGCAAATGTCACCGCTAACGTCGGAATTAACCAATAAGCACAGTTACCCTTTTCTCGACCCCATGGGCGATCCCGCCCGTGGGGCCCTGTAGTTTTTTTGCGGAATCTCCGCAGAGTGACTCCCTTCTCCGGATAAAGTTCCCTTCGCTCATCCCAAACTTTGCGGGTTATTCCGCGATTTTGGTCATACTGGTACTGTGGCAGGTTCGTCTCCGCGAGACACGGCTGCGCGACATCCGGTCCCGGTAGCTAAGTCTCGTGGAATGAGACGGCTTGAGCAGAAGTTTAATGTTTTGAAATATTTGGAGCGGGGAGCCTGCTGTAAGTTACAGAAAGTAGGGCAGGACTTCACAATCTGTAGGGGGAGGGGGGTAGCTGGCATATAGCAGGTAATCTGGATCGCACCGAAGGGACGAACGGCTGGCGACCCCAATCGGAAACGAAATACTAGCCGGACATCCCATATTCGCGAATTCTCAATCTAAGTAGTCGCAACTTCTTAATCAGACTCCTCTTTATTCCGGCTTGTTCATAATCCAGAGGAGAAAAACCATGGGCCCCAGGATTCTTGCCTGCCTTGCTCTCTTGCTGTCCGTCGAGTTCACGCTTTCCCAATCTGCAACAACCAAGACGACCGCAGCCACCATCAACCCCAATCTCCCCGTTGCCTACGTATACGTTTCAAGCTCGCATTACATCCACGCCTACAGCGCCTGGGCCGACGGCAAGATCACCAGTATCAGCGGTTCGCCGTTCCCCTTCGCCGGCATTCGCAAGATGTCCGTGACAAGCAAGTTTCTTTTCGGCACAGACGGAGCAAACCTGAACACCTATTCAATTCACTCCAATGGATCGATCAGCAAAGTCAGCTCTATTAAGCCAGGAATGTACCAGTCAAGCGGATGTTTGCAGACCGGATTAGGCACCCAGGTCGATGGCAGCCAGACGACGCTGTATTACCGCGGTTGTTCCGATGGGTTCAACACGGACAGGTATCTGTCCTTTCACATTCAGTCGGACGGCTCTCTGCAGTTCCTCGGAGGCTCAGGCGGGACCTTCCCTTCCTCTACTCAGGGGGTCCAGACAGACCTGACCAAGATGGGAGGAAACGTCTACGCCTTCGACTCCTACTGCGACGATGACACCGACCAGGGCACCATCCAATCATTCAAGCGCCAGAGCAACGGCAACCTGATCTTCTACGGCACCACCCAAGGTATGCCTGCGGCCGCGCCTGGTTCGGCCTTCTGCATGGGCCCCGTGGCCGCTGATACCTCGACTCACCTGGCCGCCGCCGTCTTCCGGATCGACAGCCAGCCCCACGACGCCGGCTTCATCTATGGCCCCTCCTTCCTCGCCAGCTACTCAGCAGATGCAACCGGCAATCTCTCCACAACCAGCAACGTCAACAACATGCCGCTGCTTCCAGTAGCGAGTAACAATGGCGTCACTGCCATCAGCATCTCTCCGGACAATAAATATGTCGCGGTGGGCGGCGGCGCAAACGGATTTCAGGTCCTGCATTTCAATGGCGGCAATCCACCGACGAAGTTCAGTGGTGCCCTTCTCGCTGGTCATTCAATCATCAAGTTCGGATGGGACAAGGCCGGGCACCTCTATGTGCTCTCCGCTGTCTATGGCCCCGGTACCTACACAACTTACCTCAGCGTCTTCCACGTCACATCCAGCAGTGTGCAGAAAGTCTCTGGTTACCCGAAGTACCTTGCGAACTCCAGCAATGTTATCGTCCGCACTCTGCAGTAAGGCGAAGAGAGTTCGGAAGCTGCCGCAATCAAGCTCCCCTACCCGCGGATCCGGGCCGCGATTCCGGGTGGGGAGCACATGCACAGGAGATTCGCATCTAATCAGTTGACCCGCGTCCAATTTGACCGGTCTGTAGAATTGAAGCCATCCTCCTATTGAGGAAATAGAACGAAAGTAGAGCCGGTCAATGCGCCGCGTCGCGCTTATCTACAATCCAGCTTCCGGCCAACACTCGTCGCGACGCGCATCGAGTATTGAGAACGTCAAGGCTGTGCTCCACAAAGCCGGCATCGAAGCGGACTCGCTCGAGACGCACGCTCCCGGAAGCGGAAAAGCTCTCGCCGTAGCGGCCGTCCGACAGGGCCATGACACTGTGATTGCCTGCGGCGGCGACGGCACCGTGCACGAAGTTCTTCAAGGCCTGGTCGGAACCGATGTAGCGCTGGGTGTGGTCCCTCTCGGCACCGCCAACGCGCTGGCGCAAAACCTTGGTCTCGGCCGCAATCCCGTAAAGGCTATGCAAGCGTTGCTAACTGCCACGCCGCAACAGGTCCCCGTCGGCCGAATCTTCTTCCAGGAGTCAAACGGTCTCGAGGGCTGGCGTTACTTTACCGTCGCCGCCGGCATTGGCGCGGATGCTCTTCTGATGTCGAGCATGGATCCCGAACTGAAGCGGCGCTATGGATACGCGCTCTACATCCTTGAAGCGGCCAAGATCTGGGCGACAAATCCCTTTCCGCTCTTCGACGCCCGCTTTTTTGGGAATGGAAGCGGCGCAACCCGCGTTGAACAGGTTTCGCAGCTGTTGGCCGTCCGCATTCGTTCCTTCGGCGGCGCGCTTGGGGTTCTTGCTCCGGGTGCTACTTTGCACAAAAACAATCTAAGCGTCGTAGCCTTCAAGACACAGAGCCGCATTGCCTACATGCGATTTCTTCTTGCCACTATGGTTGGTCGCCAGACCTTCTCCCGAACTATCGAGCTTATCGACGCCGACTCAGTCGATTGCCAGCCGATCAAAGGCACCAAAGCCAGCGTCTTTGTAGAAGCCGATGGCGAAGTCCTCGGCGCGCTTCCCGCGCGCATCGAGCTCGCTCGCGAAAAGCTTACGTTGCTCGTTCCTCCCGGCGCTCAGCCGTAGAGGACGTTTCGCGGATTTGCTTCAAGGCTCCGTCTCCTGCAATGATCGCTTCGGTCAGAAAACAGTCGAGGCCGGCATTATGAAAACATCGGTGGTCGTATTCTGCGCAATTGTTGCAGCGGGCCGTCTAAGCGTCCTGGCGCAAAGGCCTGCATGGCAGCCCGCTCCGGAACACACCACCTTGCCGCTCTGGCCCAATGGCACTCCGGGCGCGAAGGCCGATGCGGCTGCTGAGGCCGACATGACAAAGCCCAGCGACAACTTCATCGCAGGGCGTCCCCTGGTGCGACTCGGCAACGTGTCCAGCCCGACGATGACGTACTACGCGCCGAAACCACTTGGCGGGCCGGTCCCACCGGGTTCGGCCCCGGCGGTCGTCGTCTTTCCCGGCGGCGGCTACCAGATCCTCGCCATCGACCTTGAAGGCACGGAGGTCTGCGACTGGCTTAATGAAATTGGAGTAGCGTGCCTGCTTGTGAAGTACCGGGTTCCTAACACCGGCCCCTATCCGAAATCGCCAGCAGCCTTGCAAGACGCACAACGAGCTCTTGGTATCGCTCGCGAGCATGCCAAGGAGTGGAACTTCGATCCCGCCAAAACCGGGGTTCTAGGGTTTTCGGCAGGCGCGCATTTATCCGCAGCGCTCAGCACTCATTTCGACAAGAGGCTGTACGACAAGGTTGATGGAGCCGATGATCAGAGCTGCCGTCCCGACTTTGCCATCATCATTTATCCGGGCTATCTGGCGATTGCGGAACAGGGCATGGCCACAAACTCCGACATCAAACCGAATTCGCAGACTCCGCCTTCATTCATCGTCCAAGCCGAGGACGATCCTGTTCATGTCGAGAATGCGACCAACTACTCTTTGCAGCTCAAAGCTGCCAAGGTGCCCGCGGAATTGCACATCTATGCCGAAGGTGGACATGGTTATGGGCTTCGCAAGAGCAGGCTTCCTGTGACGGATTGGCCCCGCCTGGCCCAGACCTGGCTCGCGTCCATCCATATGTTGTTTCCGAAATCAACTGAGGAGCGTTGAAGGTCAACCATGCTCCTGTGCGTACTCACCGTCTCTGATAGATGCTCCCAAGGCCTCATGACCGACACCGCAGGGCCTGCCGTCGCGAAATTGCTTCGCCAGCACTGGCCTGAGGCTCGAATTGCCAGTGGGCTTGTCCCCGACAAAGAAGACGAGATTATCGCCCGCCTGCTCGAGTGGTCCAGCATGCACGCTTCGCTCATCCTCACCGTGGGCGGCACTGGTCTTAGCCCTCGCGACCGAACACCTGAAGCCACCGTCCGCGTGCTTGACAGGCTTGTTCCCGGAATCGCCGAGGCGATGCGATCTCTCGGGTCGGACAGGAATCAGTTTGCGTGGCTCTCGCGCGGCATTGCCGGATTGCGCGGCAGCACTCTGATCGTGAACCTTCCAGGAAGCAAGCGCGGCGCCGAAGAAAGCCTTGCTTCGGTTCTCCCGCTGCTGAACCACGCGATCGAGGTCGCCGGGGGCGGCCAGAACCACCCATAGACAAAGCGGCCAAGCGGAAACGTTTGCCCATCGCGGCGTCCGTGGGCTCGATTTCGACGTCAACGCCATCATCGATCGGTCCCTAACCCTATTGCTGGTTTCCACTTCGGCGCAACAATGCCACCCAATCCTTTCGTGAAACACGAGAAAATGACGTAGAATCGTGTTGCATCGATGGGCGGCCCCAGAAAAAACCCGAATCGTCTTCGCGCCCCCAGTGCCAGTATTCGCGATGTCGCGCAGCGGGCCGGTGTTTCCATTGCCACCGTATCCCGCACGGTGAACGGCATCTCGACCGTGGCGCCCGAACTGGCTGAGCGTGTCTGGAGTGCTATCCGGGAAGTCGGCTACGTTCCGAATACCCAGGCGCGTGCTCTTGTCTCGGGTCGCAGCCGCCTGCTTGGCCTGGTAGTTTCCGAGATCACAAACCCGTTTTTCCCGGAGTTGGTGCAGGAGTTCGAGACCCTGGCAGTCGAGCAAGGTTACGAGGTATTCATCGGGTCCACCAACTACGACCCGGTTCGAACCGAGTTGCTCGTTCGCCGCATGCTTCAGCGGAGCGTAGATGGCGTTGCCATCATGACATTCGGAATCGAACAGGAGCTCATACAGAAGCTCGTTGATCGTGCATTTCCCATGGTCTTTGTTGATTCAGGGCCTGACATGCCCAACATTCGCGTGCTGAAAGTCGACTACGGGGAGGGAATTCGAGAAGCCGTGCAGCATCTGGCCGCCCTGGGGCATCGCAAGATCGCTTTCATCAGCGGCCCGCTCCACATGCGTTCAGCCGTCGCCCGCCGCGATGCGTTTTTAAAGTCCATGTCAGAACTCGGACTTACTGTCCCGCGCGAGCACATCATCGAGGGCACGCACACGATGGAAGGCGGGATAAAGGCAACCGAGCATGTCCTGCACCTCGGTGAGATGCCCACCGCTATCGTTTGTTCCAACGATATGACAGCCATCGGCGTACTGCACGGCCTTCACCGCACGACGCACGAGGTGCCTGACGACATCTCAGTCATCGGTTTCGATGACATCCATCTCGCTCAATTCGTGCTTCCACCGCTCACCACGGTCCAGATGTCCTGCAAACTACTCGCGGCAGCGGCGATTCAGGCCCTTCGCGCCGGGATCGAGCCGGCCTTGCCCCAAGCCGGGCAGACAGAGTGGCCGATTCCCACCCACCTTGTGGTTCGCCAGTCCACTTCTTTCCCGCGCGGCAGTCTCCCTGCTCTGGCCAAAACCCGTCCCTCTCCCCGTCGCGCCGCAGCCAAGTCTTGAAGTCCTTTGCGTTTTTCCTCTCATCGAAGTACTTCCAGCTGCTCTGTAACTTGTACCTGTCCACGGGTGTCTAATAAGGTATTGAGGCGTCCCCAGCGAGGTCATTCATGCTTATCCGCAAGCCCTCCGACATCCCCTCATCGGAGATCACATCTGAGTCGAGCTACACCGATTTCCTTAGCCGTCGCCGCTTCCTGCGAACCGCAATCTCCGGGGCGGCCGTTGCCGGAGGAGCGATCGCCGGAGCGGATCGCATCTCAGAGCTGCTCTCGCCGGGCACTTCCGTCTTGGCAGATGCAGCGAAGCTTCAGACTGTGAAGAGTCCGTTAACTACGACTGGCGAGCAACTTACCAGTTTCGAAGACATCACGCATTACAACAACTATTACGAATTCGGCGTGCAGAAGACTGATCCTGCTAAGAACGCCGCGGTTCTTCCTACTCGTCCCTGGACGGTGAAGGTCGAGGGCAAAGTGAAAGAGCCGAAGACATTCGATATCGAGGCTCTGCTCAAACTTCGTCCACTTGAAGATCGCGTGTACCGTCATCGCTGCGTTGAGGCCTGGAGCATGGTGATCCCCTGGATCGGCTACTCGCTCTCGGAGTTCATCAAGCAGTGCGATCCACTGCCCAGCGCTAAGTATGTACAGCTTCTCTCTTACTACGACAAGAAGGTTGAGAAGTGGACCGATGAGTCCAGCATCTTCTGGCCTTACAGCGAAGGCCTGCGCATGGACGAAGCCATGCACCCGCTCACGCTGCTCACATTCGGTCTCTACGGCCAGGTCTTGCCTAATCAGGATGGCGCCCCGATTCGCATCGTCGTGCCTTGGAAGTATGGCTTCAAGTCCGCAAAATCCATCGTCACAGTGCGCTTCATCGAGAAGATGCCGGAGACCACCTGGTACCAGCAGAACCCACGCGAATACGGGTTCTATTCCAACGTCAATCCCAACCACGATCATCCGCGCTGGAGCCAGAAAACCGAGCGACGCATCGGGCTACCGTTCTATGCCCAGCGCCGCACAACATTGATGTTCAATGGCTATGCCGACCAGGTCGCATCGCTGTACAACGGAATGAACCTCGACAGGAACTACTGAGCGGAGCTCGCGACATTAGCGGTTCGCCTCTGGCGAACGTGTAAGCGGAGCAAGTGTGAGATTGCTGACTCCGCTAACGCCGGTAGGCGCCGTTGACATCGCTAAAAGACATGTCTCGCAAGACCCTCATCACGCTCAAGACCATCACCTGGATCGCATGCCTTGGCCCGTTTGCAATGCTCGCCTATCAGGCTGTCACCAACACGCTTGGCCCTGATCCGACATCAACTATCGCGCTTACCACTGGCTACAACGCGCTGCTACTGCTGGTTCTCTCGCTTGCTGTCACGCCCTTGCGCCTGCTTTCGCCGCGGCTGTCCTGGCTCATTAAGTTTCGACGGCTACTTGGCCTGTTTGCCTTCTTCTACGCGACCATCCACCTGGCCACGTACCTTGTGCTCTATCTGAACTTTGATATGAGCGTCTTCAAGACTGACATCACCAAGCGGCGCTTCATCATCGCCGGCTTTGCCACTTATGTTCTTCTTGTTCCGCTGGCGCTTACATCTACTACGTGGGCAATCCGGAAGCTCGGCGGCAAGCAGTGGAACAGGCTCCACAAACTCGTCTACATCGCTGCAATTGGCGGGATCATTCACTACTGGTGGCAGGTTAAGCCAGGTGTCCTGAGCCCCATGAACCTCACCATCGCGCTCACTATCCTGCTCCTTGCGCGGCCGATCCTGCTCTTCATTCAGAAGCGAAAGACACGCCGCGCCGTCGCCGCGTGATTAAGGGCTGAGTCATCTGGAGTGAGCCGGTACGCGCGCGAGCAAGAGGTTCACGTCACTTAGATCACTGCGTACATGTAGTGGCATCTCTTTCTCCGCATAGAGCCGCTCGCTTCCTTCACCTTCGGCATCGTCTTTCGCATCCGTCACGCGCAGGATGTAGCTGTCCTCAGGAACATACTCGAATCGGAAGCTTCCATCGTTATCGATCGCAACCTTTCTTGCCTGCTCGCTATCGTCTGCGTAGAGCAGGGTCACTGTCGCATGCGCCGGAGAATGGCCATCCTCGACAGCTTCTACCCGGCCCGCGAGAGTCCGCAGTCCCGAGACTGGAATCACGATGTCGGCTCCGCGCACAATCTCGCCTTCGTTCACTTTGATCGAGGTCGCGGCTTTCCTGCGAAGAACGTTGCCCATGCAGACACGCGGAGCAATGTCTTCCGAGTCAATCGGCATCAACGCGCAAACAATGTATTCTCCGGCAGCAAGATTTTCGACCGCAAAATTTCCATGGCTGTCGCTCGTCGAGTTGATTGCCCAATTGTTGAAGAGCGGAAGTCCCACTGGACCCCACTGCTTTTTCGGGCTCTTCCGAAAGAGCTGGAAGTGCATGCCGATTGCGGGACTGCCATCGTCGAAACTGACGTTCCCTACGATCTCCGCCGCACGACGCAAGTCGATTTTGATCTCGGAAACGCGCCGCACCGCAACCTTCACCGCTACCAGGTTCTCTTTCCACTGCCTGACAGCGGATAGTTCCTGATCGGTTGTCGTGCCCTTTTCGCTGATCTCCCCGAAATCGATCCCGCGCATTGGGTCGAGATATCCATCGAGCGTGCCGAACGCGTAGTACTCGCCGGGCGGCACTGCCTCCATTCTGAATCGTCCATCCAGCCCAGTCTGGATCGTCGCAATCGGCGCCAGCGGAGGATCGTCGTTCGGTTCCGGATGGATTTCAGGGATCGGCGTGAGACTTACGGTCGCGAACCGTGCAGGCTTTTCCGTATCGGCGCAGAGGACAACGCCGCTTACGACACCTTTGGTTGGATCAGGCTTATTAGAGCGTTTTTCACAGCCGGCGAGCAGCAAAATCAGCCCGACAACCCAGAGCAGCTGCAGACGTCCCATTGCGCAGCCTCCGTGACTTGCTTAATCGAGGGCGATCTCCAGGGTTCCGCTAAACTCGAGCATCGTTTGCATCACCGGGCTCCAGTTCCTGCGATGCAGGGGAGTAGGGCCCAGCTTATCGAGCGCCGCCCGATGCTCACGCGAGCAGTATCCCTTGTGTTTCGCGAGGCCGTATCCGGGATACACCGCGTCGAGCTCGACCAGCATGCGGTCGCGATAGACCTTGGCCAGAATACTCGCTGCTGCAATCGAATAGCTTGTTCCATCGCCGTGAATCACCGACTCCTGCGGACATGGCCAGTCGATCGTGTCGCACCCGTCGATAAGGAGATAATCGGGCTCCATGCCGAGCTGCTGCACGGCTGTCCGCATGGCGAGAAGGGAAGCGTTACGGATATTGATTCGATCGATCGTCTCAACGTCAATGGCGGCAATCGCGAATGCAAGCGCCTTCGCGCGAATGATCACGTCCAACTCGTTCCGCTTCGCCTCCGAGAGCTGCTTCGAATCGTTTAGACCCGGAATTCGGCAACCGAGCGGCAAGATGGCTGCGGCGGCAACGACAGGCCCGAACATCGGCCCACGACCCACTTCATCGCAACCGGCAATCCGCAGGAAGCCGCATCTTGCTGCAGCTTTCTCGAGTCTCCAACCGCATACCGGGCTCGCCGCAGACAGTTTTTTGTTTGCGGGCCGGAGTGCCGGTGTTTTTGCCATGCACTCAGTATAAGAACGAATTGCGTGCGCGGAACGGGGTACGCCTGCGGAAAACCTGTCCGGCGAAACGAAGTTGTTACGCCATTGCCGGTTGTACCTTCAACTCGACGCCCTTGCCGCCCTTTCGTTTCTGCCGGAACTGTGCCGGCGGCGCATTGTAAGTGCGTTTGAATGCGCGATTGAAGGCCGCCTCAGAGTTATAGCCGACGTCCATTGCTACCTCAACCACGCTCTTGTCAGTTTTCTCCAGCGCTTCGGCTGCAATCCTCATCCGCCAATCCGTCAGGTAGGCAATCGGCGACATCCCCAGGAAATGCCGGAACCGCTCTGCGAGCCTCGTGCGCGAGAGTCCTACGTCTTTGGCCAACCCTTCCACCGTCCACTCACGAGCCGGTTCGCGGTGCATCATCGCCAGTGCCTTGGCCAGATTTGGATCCCGCAAGCCCGCCAGCCATCCGGTCTGTTCTTCCGGCAGCAAGCTGATATATGAGCGAAGCGTTTCCACAAAAAGGACTTCCGATAGCTTGCCCACTACGAGTGAACTGCCCGCATTCGAACCTGTGGATGCATCGACCGAGAATCGAATCGAGTTCTCGATCCATTTGCCGGACGGTCCTGCCGCCACGGGAACCCGGAGAATACGGGGGAGACCCGAAAGAAACACCTCGCAGAGCCTAGGATCGCAGGCCATGTACCCGCAAACGAACTTGGTTCTCTCGCCGCCCCCGCCGAACTCAACCGCTTTCAGCCCGTCGGCCACGTTCTTTGCAAATTCGCGGAAAGAGTCAACGGGATCGCCCCGGCGCGGCCCATTGCCCAGCAGGTGAGAATCTCCACCAGGCAGAACAACAATGTCACCCGCGGTGAGTTCGACGCGTTGTTCATCCAGGATGGCATAGGCGCGCCCTTCCGTGAGGAAGTGAAACATGATCAGGTGCGCGCCTTTAAACGGGAGATGCGGCTCGATCCCTACCGCGCCCGACGACATGATGCACCATGGCGCGCTGAACTCTGCGTTGAAGAATAGCGCTCCATGCAGCCGAACCGTACTTAATACATCTGACAGAACGTCCATCGCACGAACACACCTTCCAAAAATGGGCGTTTGAGCTAACCATGCGGGCGGTTCAGTCAAGTAGGGAATTTCCGTTCCCCGCATAGTAGAGCTTGATCTTACTTGATCAAATCCCCGCAGAGGAAGATTCAAAATGAGTACAGGAGCCGCGGTTTCCCCCAGTCTTTTAGATCCCATCAGCGACCTCAACCAGTTGAAAAACCGCCTGAAGGCGACCTGGATGACCGGAGATTACGACGTCTTCTCCCGCTACATGGAGCCGGACGCCCATCTCTTCTTCCGCCGCATTGGAGTCGAGCCCGGGCAGAAGGTTCTCGACGTCGGCTGCGGCACAGGCCAGCTGGCACTCATCGCTGCCCGCGCCGGAGCCGAGGTCACTGGCTGCGATATCGCCACTAACTCCATCGAACGCGCCCGGGTCCGCGCATCGCAGGAGCAACTGAGCGCGATTTTCGACGAAGGCGATGCCGAAGCTTTGCCCTACGCCGACGCGCAGTTCGACGTGGTGACCAGCCTGGTTGGCGCCATGTTTGCGCCCCGGCCAGACCTTGTTGCGTCAGAGCTTGTGCGTGTCTGCAAGCCCGGCGGCAAAATTGCCATGGCGAACTGGACTCCGCAGGGCTTTGTCGGTCAGATGTTCAAGATCATCGCCCGCTACATCGCGCCAAACGGAATGCCCTCCCCCGTTCTCTGGGGCGATCAGGCGACGGTTTACGAACGCTTCCGCGAGGGCGTTCTCGACCTGCGCTGCACTTATCGCCACTACCAGTTCGAGTACCCGTTCCCGCCCGATGTGGTCGTTGATTTCTTCCGGGAGCATTACGGTCCCATGACGCGCGCCTTCGGAGCGCTCGACGCAGAAGGCCAGGCCCGGCTCAAGGCCCATCTTGTCGCTCTCTGGAGCGCCAACAACCGCGGCGTCGGCAACGCGACTCTTGTCGACTCGGAATATCTCGAGGTCATCGCGATCCGTGGTGACCGCGACCCCGATCTTCCGTTCATCCACTCAATTCCCATGAAGGATAAGAAAACCAACCGCCGCGCAGAACTCCTTGCGGATCGCATCGAAGAAGGCGCCGTCCGGCTCGCCGACTTTGCCAGGCGACTAACCGATGATGAATGGTCGACACCCACAACAGAAGGTGGCAGACAGGGCCGTCCCGCCGGCGTCATCGTGCATCACGTTGCCAGCATGTATCCCATCGAAACTGGGGTGGCCCAGGCTTCGGCATCCGGCAAAACTATCACCGATGTGACTTGGGAGGTTGTAGCCGGAATCAATGCCAGGCATGCCGCCGAAAATATCGGCGCAGGGCGCGAAGAAACCATACAGCTTTTATTGAAAAACAGCAGGGAAGCGGCCGATGCAGTCCGGGCACTCACCGACGAAGAACTTGATCGTGCCTCTCCGTTTTCCCTTAGCTTCGGCGCTCCGATGACTGCTCAATTTGTTCTGGAAGATCACGCCGTCCGTCATAGCTGGCATCACCTTGAGCGACTTCGAAAGACACTCGGTCACCACACGGTCAATCCGTCTTCGCAACTCCGCTGATAAGCATCGGCGGACTTGTGAGCCCAAGCCCGGACGACTTCCCCTGCGTCCGGGCTTCGACAGGCCAGTCGGCAATACGAAAGCTGGCGGCTATGGCTTCGGCTGATATTGCTGTTTGAGATCGTCGTCGTGCTTCTGCAGATCTTTCTGCGCGCCCTTGAACTGCCAATACGTCACGCCGAAGATGACTCCGAGACCGATCAGGATCACAAGTTCAAACCAGGGAAATTTGCGCTTCATTCAATGTCCATCTTATTCGACTTGGAGTCGCTTTCGGCTTGCGCTTTTGCCCGCCGAGGTTTTCATTCAACAGGTAACAGATTTCGCGCATCTGCAAAACGGACGCCCCTCTGCGGCTCGGTTGCATCCAACCCTGTAGGAGGAGCAATGACCACAAACCCGAAGCCGACACATACTCAGCCCGGTGGTTACCAGGACCCACACGCCGAGCCAGACGACGGCGTCGTAAACGACTCTCTCGGATCAGTGGATATCGCAGACTCCACGGGCCTCGATGAAAGCAAAGAGACCGGGGATGCGAAGCGGCTCAACAAGAATACCCGGGAAGACTGATCGCTTCACCTCAGGACACCCGATCTCACCTAAACGAAAACCCCGGCACGGGCCGGGGTTTTTCAATGCTGAAGAACGCGTTAATTACGCCTTGGCGGTAACGCGATCTACTTCCTTGAGGCGGGCAGCCTTGCCGCGCAGTCCGCGAATGTAGAAGAGCTTGGAGCGGCGAACCTTATAGCTGCGAACCTTCTCAACCTTATCCACGACCTTGGAATTGAAGGGAAAGATGCGTTCAACGCCCTGCCCAAAGCTCATTTTCCGCACGGTAAAGGTGCCCTGAGGCCCCCGGTTTACCGAAATCACAAGGCCTTCAAATGCCTGTAGGCGTTCCTTATCGCCTTCTTTAATCTTCACTTGCACGCGAACCTGGTCGCCGGGCACGAAATCGGGGAGATCGGTGCGCTTCAGCTTATCTGCCAGGCGCTGCATTACTGGATGGATAGACATAGCTTCTTCCTGCTGATGGACTCAGAGTCTTGATTCTAACAGAGAAGCACCCCAAAAGCCTAGTTTCGGCGGCTTTTCACGCTTGACGTCAGCCGAGGACGTCCGTGCCTCAAGAGCCAGACAGGGCAGGTCCCCGGCGGATGACAATCTCAAAACTCGATCCGCGCCGCTAGCTGCGCCTTACGCTGATCGGTCAGAAGCACCGTCGCATTGCCGAAATTGGTGGCGTTATCCAGCGTCGAATTGATCGAGTGCGAATCGAACCGCACACTGTTGGTTACGTTGAAGGTCTCCCAGCGAAACTGCAGCCGAGTGTGTTCCGTGATCGAAAAAGACTTGTTCAATCCCGCATCCCAGTCGTAGTAGCCGTCGCCACGGAGTGGATTCCGGGTACCCGAGTCGCCTGGCAGCGTGTAATCGAAGGCGGCGAACACCGCCTGGGGATCTGCGAACCGCTGCCCCAGTTTCCCATGTTTAGTGGCGCTGGATGGAATCTTCGCTGTCTGTGTGGCCCATCCCTCGATGTCCCAGTTGGTCGGCCAGTTGCCCCCTTCATTCACTGCGAATGGAAGGCCGCTCGTCCAGCGCACGATGCCTGTCGTCTGCCATCCTCCGAGCACTGCGTCCACGAGCCGGTTGCTGGTTCGCAGGAAGCGCCTTCCATGCCCGGCCGGGATGTCCCAAACGTAGTTCGCGTTGAGCTGGTGAGTCGCATCGTAATCGGACACGCCGTAGAGCTGGTTGGGCGCCCAAGTATTGATGATCTGCGCATTGTTGTTCGCCCCAGAGGTGCTCAACCGTTCCGACTGCGAAGCGATGTCCATCGACTTTGAGTATGTGTAGTTCAGGTCTGCGAACATACCCGAGCCAATTTGCTGCCTGTAGACCACCTGCAAAGCATGGTAGTTGGAGTAGGCGATCGACCTCCATGCGTAGAGCGCTGAATACTGGTCGTGGTAGAAGCGATACGACGGATACGCACCAGAGGGATTGATCCCCGCGCCGGTTTGCGATTCAGGCAAATCCAGCGAGAACAGCGCGTAAGTCTCGTTGTAAAGATTCTGCTGGAAGACCTGGTACACGTTTTGCGTTGCCGATGCGGGACCCGCGCCATAGCCCAGGTCCACGTTGTCGAGCGCACCGAAGAGCTGTTCCCAGTAGGGATTTGGAGCTACCGAGCTCACATCTGTGCCCGCCCTGACCAGCTTTGACATCTGCGCCGCTTCAGCAAAGTAGGACGATCCGCCGGCCTTCAGATTGATGGGCATGGCCACATCTTCCTGCGCAAGCAAGCGGTGAGCCAACCGACCCACATAAGCTACTTCGATCGAAGAGCCGTTGTGCAGTTGCCGCGCAATCGAGAAATCGAGGAGATGAGAATAGGGAGTCTTGATCTTCGAATCCATCCCCCAGCTGATTGCGAACAGGGACGTGTCCGGGACCGCCGGGAACCCCCCCGGGGGCGCAGCGGGAATCACCTCGGCAGGAATTGTCGTCAAGTCTGTGAAGCGAGGCGCAGAGCCCACTTCAACGGAACCCGGCACATTCGAAATCTGCGAAGAGAGCCCGAAGGAGCCTGTGGTATCGAACGTATTTACCGTCGCGGCGCCAAAATGGTCAAACACCATCGAATAACCGGCACGAATACTGCTCTTTCCATCGCCGAATAGCTTGTTCAGGAAGCCATCTCTTGCATTTGGCGAATACGCAAATGCGATTCTCGGACCGATGTCTTTCTTCTCCATCTTCCAGAAGTCGGGTTTTCCGTTTGATCGCCCATTCAAATCGAACCCAATCTCACCCACCGCGTTCGCAGCGCCACCCTGGGCGGCCTGCGATGCACTTCCCAGAAAATAGTCCGTCAATGCGTATGGACTGCAGGTTCCACCAGAAACCTTGCATGTTCCAACCTGCGTTCCGGTGGTTTCGACCGGCGGCTGCAGAAGCGAGTAACGAACTCCGTAAGTGATTGTCAGATTCTTCAGGGCCTTCCAGGAATCCTGCGCGTAAAACTCATACTCGTTCCAACGGTAGTCGCGCTTGAGAGGTGTTCCGAGTGGCAGCGCGGTGCCTTCTTTCGTGTAGTTGTAAACGGCGTCTCCTTCCGTGACTATTCCAACATCACTCAGAAGGGCCCCGTTGTAGCGGTTTTTGAAGCTCTTCGACACCGCCGGATATCCGTACGCCGCCGGATCAAACGCACCGCCATTCCCTGCAACGGTCGACCCGTTAGCAAGCCACCCCGCATTCATTTGTCCGTCGGGAAACGAATTCGCATTACTCTTTCGCTGATCGTCGATGAAGCGCAAATTCGCTCCGAATTGAAAGCTGTGATCACGCTTCGTCCACGAGAGATCGTCCACGACATTGTGCAGCGGGATAATCACACCCGTGCTGCGCGTGAATGCCTGCGGCGACGCGATCCCGTTAAAGCTTACTTCCGGCTGATTGGAAAGCCCTGAATTATCGACGCCCTGGCGAGTAAACCCATACCGCACCGCGTTGACAAGATTCGGCGTGATGATCGCCGTGTATCCGACGGCGAAGCCCTTATTGTTCGTCAACACGCGCGTTGATGGCGGCTGGCCGGGAAATGCCGGTGTTGTCGGCTCATCGTCGTTCTGCAGATTACCGCGCCAGAAAATGCTCTGCTTCCCGGAGATGTTCCAGTCGAGTCGCCCTGTGTAGGTGTTGTACGTCCGGTGCAGGTTGTACGGAAAGCGATAGCCTTGCGTGTTCAGCGAGTCGCCTTGGCTCGGGTCATTGGGCTCTGGATAATTCGCGAAGATAGCCAGTACATTCTGGTTGACGCCGATCCCCTGGGGGTCCATGCCTTGGATCTGCGCGGGCGTCAGAGTTGTGATGGTGCCCGATGCGTTTTCGTATTGGATGTTTCCGGCGCGAAGACTGTCGGTGGGCACAGTGCCTGCGTACACGCTTTCGCCTTCTGCGTCACGCCGCCCCTCGTAATTCGCGAAATAGAAAACGTGCTCCCGGAGGACCGGGCCACCAATCGAACCGCCGAATACATTCCGGATCAGCTTCGGGGGCCGGTTTTCCTCGCCTGCATCGAGTTGCTGTTGTTTATTGAAGAATGAGTTCGCTTCAAAGAGGCTGGAGCGGTTGTACTCGTACGCAGACCCATGAATATGATTGGTCCCGCTTTTGGTGATCAATCCAACCTGCGCTCCCGACGACCGCCCTTCGGCCGCATCCGGATTACTCGTTGTGACTCGAAACTCGGAGATCGAATCCTGTGTCACTCGCAGCACACTTGTAAATGCAAAACCGTTGTTGATGTCATTCACGTCCACGCCGTCAAGCGTGATGTTGGACTGGTCGCTGTGTCCGCCATTGACGGCACCGCTCCGCGAGTCGCTCGCGCTGTTGCCGACGGAATTCGTCCCATTATTCGAATCCGTCCGGCCGAGAAACGTAACTCCGGGCTGCAAACTCAGGAGATCGGGAACGTTCCTTCCCTCGATGGGCAAAGACGAGATGTGCTCCTGCGAGAATGCATTTCCAAGCGTGGCGTCCGTAGTGTTCAGCATAGGCTGCACATTCACTTCGACTTCAACGTCCTGGGTCACATTCGCAACCGACAAGGACACATCTTCCGTCGCGGGTTGCCCGACCAGCAGATTCATCCCTCGCTTCTCCACCGAGGCAAATCCCTGGTTGCTCACTTTGAGCGAATACTCTCCTGGAGGTAGCTGGGCGAATTGATACTGGCCCGTTGAGTCTGTCGTTCCTTGCCGCACTGCTCCAGTCGCCATAAGGGTAAGCTCACAGCGCGCGCCGGAAATGGCAGCGCCGCTCGAGTCGGTCACATGACCGCGAAGCGAAGTAGTGGCCTGGCCAAACGCCATGAAACTGCAAGCGAAAACACAGAAAAGCAGGGCAAAAGCCGTACGCGCGAGACGCATAGGGGACTCCTCCAGATATCGAAAAATTTTCAGCGACCGAAAGTTCGGGAAAGACCTGCAGGGATCCGCTTCCGATGATTGGGGAAAATATCCGGAGCGGCTTCCTCACCGAGTTGTTCCTTTGTACACTAGCGCCCGCCGATCACGAAACTGGATTTTCTTTTTACGGCGAGCGAGACGGTCGGAGCGGATCAAAGGAGAGACCAAGCGGAAAGGCGGCTGTGCGAATTTTTCCTGGAGCGAGAGGGCGTTGTCTCGTGCTATTCCGAGGTGGGTGGGAGAGGGAAGGGCTGTAAACGTCGTGCAGGATTTGCCCGGAATCAAATAAGCAGAAAACCGAGACCGGGCTTGTGTAGTGCGAACGGTTAAATCGAGGCCGCATTTATTGAGCCAGCCGAATCATCCCCGCGGCTGGGAGAGTTCAGGTTCATCGTTGGGATTCAACGGTTTTGCGAGGTTCTCGACTGCTTCTTTGCTGTCGACAACCTTATTGCCTCGCCACGATCCACGGGCACGAACAGCATACTTTCCTTCTTCCTTCTATTCGATGAGGTAGTGCTTTTCTGTGCTCATTCTCCCTCCCGCAACTGAGATGCGAACTGGAGAGAATTGGAAGGCGGCTGAAGGTGGCTTCGCGGGAAAAAGTCGCGGCTGCACGGACCACGCAGAAGTCTGGGAGAATGAATTCATGAAGCGCGCCCGCATCATCGGCTCCGGCCCCAACGGCCTTTCCGCCGCCATCGCCCTCGCGCGAGCCGGAGTCGCTGTTGAGGTCTTCGAAGCAGAGAGCGTCCCCGGCGGCGGCGCGCGCACGCTTCCACTTACACTTCCCGGCTTCCTGCACGACTTTGGATCCGCAGTTCATCCCATGGCCGCCGGATCGCCATTTTTCGCAACGCTCCCGCTCGCCGAGCACGGGCTTGAATGGATTCACGGAGACTTCCCACTTGCGCATCCGCTCGACGACGGCAGCGCCGTACTGCTTCATCGGGATCTTGCCGCACAGGACAGGGAACTCGGCCTCGACGCCAAGGCGTGGCGCAGCCTTGTTCAACCTATCGTCGACAAGTGGGACATCTTCGCGGACGAGGCGCTCGGCCCCGCAGTCCGCATCCCGAAACATCCCTGGCTTATGGCCCGCTTCGGCGTCGCGGCATTCCAGCCTGCCCGTCGCATCGCAAACCGGCATTTCAGAAGCCCTCGAACTCGCGCTCTCTTCGCTGGACTTGCCGCACATTCGTTCCTCAAGCTTGACGATGTACTGACATCGGCTATTGCGCTGGTTTTTGCTGCTATCACTCCCAAGGTTGGATGGCCTATCCCGCGCGGTGGATCGCAGTCCATCACGCAAGCCCTGCTCCGCACCTTTGAGAGCCTCGGGGGCAAACTCCATACCGGCGTCCGTATTGATGCCGCAGCCTTTCGCGCGTGGAATGCGCCCGATGTGATCACCCTGTTCGATACGTCGCCGAGCCAACTCGTCGACATCGCGGGCGACTGCCTGACGCCTGGGTTTCGCGAGCTCATGACGCGGTTCAAACGAGGGCCTGGCGCATTCAAGATCGACTACGCGCTCGCGCGCCCCGTTCCATGGCGTGCCCGCGACTGCCGCCGCGCTATCAGTTTGCATCTCGGCGGGACACTCGAAGAGATTGCTGAATCCGAACGCCTGGTCAGCGAGGGAAAACACAGCGATCGTCCCTTCGTTCTGGTTGCGCAGCCCTCCATCTTCGATCCCACACGAGCGCCGGAAGGGAAACAGACGCTGTGGGCCTACTGCCATGTGCCGAACGGCTCCACTGTGGACATGACCGATCGCATCGAAGCGCAGATTGAGCGCTTCGCCCCCGGTTTTCGCGATTGCGTCATGACCCGTTACGTCTCCACGCCGGCGATTCTCGAGCGCATGGACGCGAACCTGATTGGTGGCGATATCAGTGGAGGCGCTATCACGATGAAGCAGTTTCTGCTTCGCCCCAGCGCGCTCATGTATGAAACCAGCGCACCGAATCTCTTTCTCTGCTCGTCGTCCACGCCGCCCGGCGGAGGCGTTCATGGCATGTGCGGCTACCGCGCCGCAAAGGTTGCCCTCAACCGCAGGGGATCGCGTTAGGCGCACCAGGCAGATTTCTTCCCGAACCCTCTTGACATCACCAAATTCCCAGCCTAGATTAAACCTGTCAGTTAAATAACCGAACGGTTCAATAAAATGCAGGATCACCTGAGTAATACCTTTGCCGCCCTCGCCGACCCCACGCGCCGCGCCATTCTCGCCCGGCTCGCTTTGGGCGAAACAAATGTCTCCGAGCTCGCCGAGCCCTTTGAGATGTCCATGCCCGCCGTCTCCAAGCACCTGAAAGTGCTGGAGCGGGCCGGCCTTATCGCCCGGGGGCGCGAAGCCCAATGGCGCCCCTGCCGGCTCAATGCCTCGCCGCTCAAAGAAGCAGCGGGGTGGATCGAAGAATATAGGCGCTTCTGGACGCCCTACATTGACGCTCTCGAGCGCCATCTCGGCCGCATGAAGCTCTCAGAAGAAAGAGTGAAGAAGTCCGGCACGAAACGCGCCTCTTCAAAACGCAAACCCGCGACCTCAAAATCCCGCAAAGGAACATCCCGATGAAAATCAAGCTCACATCCATCTATGTCGACGACCAGGAGAAGGCTCTTCGCTTTTACACCGAAGTCCTCGGCTTCGTGAAGAAGACCGACTTCAGCAACGGAAGTTACCGCTGGCTCACGGTCGCCTCCACCGAAGATCCGGACGGCACCGAGCTGCAACTCGCTCTCAATAACAATCCCGCAGCAAAGACTTACCAGCAGGCTACCTTCCAGCAGAACCAACCTGCCGCCAACTTCCTCACAGACAACATCGATGCCGACTACGAGCGGATCAAGGCTGCGGGCGCGACATTCACCATGCCTCCAACCGACGTGACGGCTTCTAAAATCGCCATGGTTAACGACACGTGCGGCAATCTCATCCAGATCACCGAACTGAAGAAGTGGTAGGATTCACCGATTTCGTCCCCTTTCTCCCGGAGCTAATCATGGCCGTGCACTATATCCCCGGTGCCGCTTCAGGCGCGCAGGTGCAAAAAGACGGAGACAACTGGACGCTCATCCTCGTCCGCGAACTGAATCACCCGCGTGAGCGCGTGTGGGAGGCTCTTACCGATCCTCAGCATCTGCGCGAATGGGCCCCATTCGATGTCGATGACAATCTCGGCAGGGCAGGCGCAACCGTGCAACTTGCTGTCGCCAATGCGCCGAAGCCTATGGTTTCGGAAACAACCGTTACGCGCGCCGATCGTCCCAGCGTTCTTGAATACAACTGGGGCGACAAGAATCTTCGCTGGGAGCTAGAGTCCCTCGGTGACGGCACGCGGCTCACGCTCTGGCACAACATCGATCGTGGCTTCATCGCGTGGGGTGCAGCCGGGTGGCACATCTGCTTCGATGTTCTGGATCGCTTTCTGTCGGGCGATCCGATCGGCCGCGCTGTTGGCCCCGACGCGCTCAAGTACGACTGGCAGCGCCTTGTTGACGAGTACGCAAAACAGTTCGGTGTCACGGCACCGAAATTTCCCGGCAAATAAAGGACTCTCATCAGGAGGTCAATACGCTATGGAATCTGCTCTACACAGCTCAACCTTTGTCTCCGCGAACGCTGGCAGCAAAGGAAGAACCATCGTCTACTGGATCATAACCGTGCTGGTTGCGTTTCCGATTGGAAGCGGCGGCATCGCGCAACTGATGCAGTATTTCGCCAACCCCCACGGCGTTGTGCCGGTGCTCGGCTATCCCATGTATTTCTTTGCCATCCTCGGCTTCTGGAAATTCTTCGGCGCGCTCACGATTCTGGTGCCGGGCTTCCCACGACTCAAGGAGTGGGCTTACGCGGGCATCTTTTTTGACCTCACAGGCGCGGCTGCATCGTGTGCGATGAGCGGGGGGTACGGCGCATACGGATTCCACGTGATCGCTCCGCTGATTATCACCGGATTCATGGTGGCGTCATGGGCGCTGCGACCGCCAAGCCGCACACTCGGAACGCTCTTCCCGGCAAAGAGCGCCGCCTGATCAGGAGCTGACCATGAAGACGACTTCTTCCTCGAAAAAATCGGCGGTCCTCGATGCCAGGATCGACGAACTGATCGCAGCAGGCGACTGGCGCGGCAAGACGCTTGCTCGCGTGCGCGCTCTTATTCACGAAGCGGATTCCGAGATGGTTGAAGAGCAGAAGTGGGCGAAGGCGACTAACCCAGGGGGCGTCCCCGTCTTCTCCCACAACGGAATTGTCTGCACCCTCGAAACGTACAAGAATGCTGTCAAGCTGACCTTTCCCAAGGGCGCTTCAGTGAAGGACCCGGCCGGCCACTTTAACTCCAGCCTTGATGGGAATGCTCGACGCGCCATCGACATTCACGAAGCAGACAAGATCAATGAGAAGGCTATCAGGGATCTCATCCGCGCTGCCTCCGGGCTCAACGCAGGTAGCGGGGCAAGGCGCAGTCAGTAATTTCAGGTATGCACCCGGTCCTACGGATGCCGGGTACCCCTCCCCCCATATGTCTGACAGTAAATAGCTCATTGCAGGTGGGTTGGGGCGGGAGGGCGCTGTAAATATCTCTTGCCATTGGGCTTGGTTGTAGATATTTCCAAACAAAGGAACTTACGGGAGTTTTGACCAAACCCGCGCAATCGCCTTTTCACCTGATCGAAGATATGTCGGATCTGAGTTTCATAGTTTTTGTCGGAACTGGGCTGAAATCTATTCGGATGGCAAAGCGCATGGGTCATCGGCCGGAGAGACCGGCGTGTGAATGGCGCTTGAATGCCTGTCTGATTCAAGTATGACGAAATCGGGGAAATGATCTGCAAAAGGCGCGGCAAAAGTTCAACCGCGCCACGCGATCGTCGATCACTTTGTTTTCAGGCGATTTTGCGGAACGTCAGGTTATACCGGTATGGTCCCGTGATCGGGTGATGTCCCGGCTTGACGGGTAGCACACCATGGAATCGCATTCGCGAGGGTCCTCCCCAGACGATCACGTCGCCGTGCTCGAGCAGAATGCGGCGTGTGGGATCAGTCCGCTGAAAACCGCCGAGCAGGAAGATGCACTCCAGCCCCAGCGATATCGAGACGATCGGCGCAAAGAGGTCGAACTCAGAACGGTCCTGGTGAATCCCAAGTTTTGTTCCCGCCTGGTATCGATTGATGTGGCACGCATCGGGGCGGAACTGCGGAAAGCCGGCACGCACGGCGCATCGCACGGCAAAGTCCGCCAGCACCCGCGGCATTGGGGGCCATATCCTTTTGTCCGCGGGTGCCTGTGGCGCTGGGGGAGAACTCGTGTGCGGGTTGGGGAATTCCTCGCCCTTTGTATAGATCTGCTGGCGCGCATTCCAGCGACGCCGGAATGCTTCCGGAGTGCCGCAGTCCGAGACCATGACCTGCATGGGCAGGCCGCTCGGAGTTGTGGCGTGGCGCAAAGGCGCCACAGCCAGTATTCGCTCTACCGCCGCAAAGAACTCGACATCCTGCTCCAGTGCCAGTCCTCGCATGAGGACCGCGCCAGGGTAGATCTCCTCATGCGTCGGCTCCGCCGCAAGCTGGGAAAAGAGATTCATCGCACCCATACAGACATGCTACCTCAAAAGCGAAGAAAAGGCGAAAATATTATCTTGTTCGTTTGCGAGAAGGGGATTGGATTCTCACTATCGAATCAGTGCTTGGCGAAACGGTCGGTTCATAGCATCGCCCTACTCACGAACCTGGGTTGCTCTCCTGAATTCCCCCAAACAACACGTGATAGTGCTCTCGGAGATAGGCGCGTAAGGGCTTAAGATTGTCTTCCCAGTTTGGATGCGGCCCATCGGGCGAGATGATAAATCGAGTGGGGTGCTGTTTGAGCGTATCAACCAGTTCCCGAATTTGATCAGGCCGGGTGTAGGCATCCGGCTCGACCCACTGGATTCTAGCGGGGTTTCCGAGACCGAAGATAAAATTAAATTCGGGGTCTCCGAACAGAAGGTCGCCCGGTTTTGCGTAACGAGCAAACTGCGAGTAGCCCTCATAAACGTCTTGATGCAGAAAAGCCACGGCGCCACGGGGGCCATTCAGGATGTAGACCGGACGCACGGCCGCTACAACCATCTCAACCAGTGCAACCAGGTACGCGAGAGCAAGAGCGCTGCTGAGCAACCGGCGCAAGCCAAGTTGCTGGAGCATAGCCGTTGCCAGGATGTACGCAAAGGCGGCGGGGCTACTGAGGCGCGGCGTTGATGGCGAGGCCGCTACTGTCAGGAGTGCGAAAATCCCGGCAAAAGCGTAGAGCGCAAGGATCCGACTTTGACGGGAATCGCGATCCGACTTGGTGTTGCGAAATTGTCGCGCGACGAAGACAGCGAAGATGATCGGCACGGCAGCGTTTATTGCGCACCATAAGGCAATCACTAGAACCGAGCCAGGGCGAATCGGAGAAATGCCCTGCAATTCCAGAAAGAAGAAGGAGAAGCTGTTGCCATCTCCGGCAGAGTAGTAGCGCAGGGGGAATACCAGCACCGACTGGAAAAAAGTTCCGGGGCCGACGAGGCGCGCCAAATACGCCAGCATCCCTCCCACCACTACTCCGAAGGGCAAAAGCAGGATGACGATTGATCCGGCTGCATTTCGCCAACTGCGGTACCTCCAGACAAAGAACAGCGACACACCCAGCGCTACTGAAACTCCCAGGCTGGATGTGAACACTGTGGCCATTCCCAGTAGCGCCCCAGCCACAGCGATGCCGGCAGATTTGCTTTCCCTGGCTATGAGATTGATGGCGAGCAAAACAATTGTGGTGCTATACCAGTGGTGAGTCGCGTCGATTGAGGTGCGCTGGCAGATAGCCAGAAAAGCAATGACAGGGAGCAGTGCGGCAGAGCCACATAAAACCATGCGCGACAAAGAAAAATATCAGCAGCGCGATGGTGGAGTATGCAAGCAGCAGTGCGAATGCCCCAATCCAAAGATGCACCCCAAGGCAGCGAAACAGAATGTAATACAGATATTCAGTACCGGGTAAGTTGAACTGGAAGAGGTCGCGATAGAGCACTTCTCCGTGCAGCATGTGTTCCGCATGGTCAAGGAAAAGAGCCTGGTTCCCACCATGGAAAATAGGCACAGAGGGAAAGTGGAACAAGTGTAGATAAAAGAACATGGCAGTTCCGATACCAATCCACACATAAATCCACACTGTTCTGCTCGCTCCCGCATTCTGCTCGCCGGCGGATGCTCCGGCTGAACGCGGCGCTGAAGATAAGTTAGGTGGGACGCTCATTCCGGGGCTCAAATCTTCGACAGTCTACACGACCTCCGGTCAGCGGATTCTTCGCAGACAGTGGCCTTGCGGAGCCCAGCTGCTGAGTAGATTTCTCCACCGCAAGAAATCCTTTTGCTACGAGCGCAAGAGGCAACGTAACAATCGCCGTAGAAGTTTTGCCAGTTTATCGGCTACGCAGACCTTAACTGTTTTTGCGCAGAATAGAATACGGGGATGTCATTTTAAAGAGAGGCTGTCGAAGACAGAGGCTGTGGCAACCTTGGATGGCTGAAAGCAATCCCAGACACAGGAGCCTCCGTTCAATGAATCCAAAAAATACGATCTGTCTATGGTTCGACAAAGACGCGGAACAGGCTGCGAGTTTCTACGCCGACGTCTTTCCGGATAGCAAAGTGAAAGCGGTTCATCAAGCTCCTGGGGACTATCCGGACGGCAAAAAAGGTGATGTGCTCACGGTGGAGTTCACCGTGCTGGGCATTCCCTGTCTTGGACTGAATGGCGGGCCGACATTCAAGCACAGTGAGGCTTTTTCGTTCCAGGTTGCGACTGACGATCAGGAAGAGACGGACCGTTACTGGAACGCGATCGTCAACAATGGCGGAACAGAAAGCCAGTGCGGCTGGTGCAAAGATCGCTGGGGAATCTCGTGGCAGATTACACCGCGCGCGCTGACGGATGCGATGGCGGCCGGCGGCAGTGAGGCGAGTCGCGCTTTCAAGGCGATGATGAAGATGAAGAAAATCGACGTCGCCGCGATCGAGGCGGCTAGACGAGGATGATCGGCTTCACTGCCCGGCACATCTCGCGCCTTGTTCAGCAACGGTTTGGTTTTCGATTGAGGAGCTCCTGCACTTCCTCGTCGGAGGTTGCGTTGAACTCGCTGTAGAACTGGCTGACTGCTTCCAAAGGCTCGGGCGTCAGCGGGCACACCACGTCGTCCGCCATTGTCTTCAGATCGTCGCAGGTGCTCTTTGCGCCGACAGGCACGGCCACGATCACACGGCGGGCGTCCGATTTGACGGCTCTGATCGCGACCCTCATGCTGGCTCCGGTGGCGAGGCCGTCGTCGACCAGAATCACTGTGTGACCTTCGATCGGCACCGCAGCGTGTCCCCGGCGGTACAGTGCTTCGCGACGATGCAGCTCGGTCCGCTCCTGCTGAATCACCTTGTCGAGCTGCTGGCCCGAGATATGGTATGAGCGAAGCAGATCTTCGTTGAGAACGATGGCGCCGCCGCTTGCGATGGCGCCCATGGCGAGTTCCGGCTGCCACGGTACTCCCAGCTTCCTGACTACGAGTATGTCCAGCGGGAGGGAGCAGGCCCTTGCAACTTCAAATGCGACGGGCACGCCCCCCCGTATCAGCCCGAGCACGACGCCGTCGGAAATGTCTTCGAGCGTGGCCACCATCTCGCCGAGAATGCGGCCGGCCTCGTGACGGTTTGTGAAGGTGTGAATCTCGCGTTCTCTCACGCGAGGGATTGTATGCCTGTTTCGGGGAGGCATTACAGGGGCGAAATTTTGCGTTTCCCGCCCATTCGAAAGAGGTCGTCGAATGGAAGGGGCAGCTGCGGTGTTTGGGAGATAAGGGGTGACGCTCGTCTACAATGTGCCCAAGCTCTACCGAGGTCATCGCATGCGGCCATCCTTCTCCCTGGGCATCGAAGAGGAATACCAGACCATCGATCCGGTTACGCGCGACTTGCGCTCCCACATCCAGACCGAGATGCTGGCGCAGGGCAAGATGCGGCTGCAGGAGCGCGTCAAGGCCGAGATGCATACGTCGGTAGTTGAAGTGGGAACGCGTATCTGCCGGAACATCGACGAGGCGCGCGAAGACGTCTACGAACTGCGCCGCGAGATGATCAAGCTGGCGCGCGAGCACAATCTGGAATTGGTGGCCGGGGCGACGCATCCCTTTGCGGACTGGCGGACGCAGGAGATCTACCCGGATCCGCGGTATCACCAGGTGGTCAAGGATTTGCAGCTCGTCGCGCGCGCCAATCTGATCTTTGGTCTGCATGTGCATGTCGGGATCGAGGATCGAGAAGAAGCTATACGCGTGATGAATGCCATGCGCTATTTCCTGCCGCACATCATGGCGCTGGCGACGAACTCGCCGTTCTGGCTCGGGCTAAATACGGGCTACAAAGGGTACCGGGCGAAGGTATTCGAGAATTTTCCGCGCACCGGAATTCCTGACGCTTTCTCAAGCTACTCCGAATTTGAGAACTACGTGAGCCTGCTGGTGCGCACCAATTGCATCGACAACGCAAAGAAGATCTGGTGGGACATTCGGCCGCATCCGTTCTTCAATACGGTGGAGGTGAGGGCGTGCGATATTCCGCTGCGCGCCGAGGAGACGATCGCCATCGCGGCGCTCATTCAGGCCACCGCCGCATATCTCTGCCGACTGCACGAGAAGAATCAGGACTTCCGCCATTATGCGCGCCCCTTGCTGATGGAGAATAAATTTCGCGCGGTCCGCTACGGGCTGGACGGCTGCCTCATCGATTTCGGCAAGCAGCAGGAGGTCCCGGAGCGCGACCTGATCGAGGAGTATCTCGCCATGATCGATTCCGTGGTCGATGAGCTTGGCAGCAGGGAAGCGATCGAGGGTATCCGCAAGATCATGAAGACCGGCACGGGCGCCGACCGCCAGCTTAAAGTCTTCGAAGAATCGAAGGGCGATTTGAAGGCGGTTGTCGACTACATGGCAGAAGAAACGCGGGCGGGGCTCTAGAACGAGGACCAGCCATCAGGTGCTAACCTGAACCTTCGTCTGCCATGTTTGTAACGTCACAGCACGCGCACTTCATCGGTATCGGCGGTATCGGCATGAGCGGGATCGCCGAAATCCTGCTCAACATGGGCTTCAAGGTCTCCGGCTCCGATATGCGCCACGGCTCCGTGACCGACCGGCTCGCCCAGCTTGGCGCAACCATATATGAGGGCCACAAGGCGGAGAACGTCACCGGCTCCACGGTGGTGGTGACAAGCTCAGCAGTCTCGCCGAGCAATCCTGAGGTGGTCGAAGCACGTATTCACAAGATTCCTGTGATTCAGCGCGCCGAGATGCTTGCGGAGCTGATGCGGCTGAAGTACGGGATCGCGATTGCCGGCATGCACGGCAAGACGACTACGACGTCGATGGTGGCTACGGTGCTGGCGGCAGGCGGCCTCGATCCAACCGTTGTGGTGGGTGGGCGCGTCGACGCGCTGGGCTCCAACGCGAAACTTGGCACGACGCAATATCTTGTTGCTGAGGCCGACGAGAGCGATCGCTCGTTTCTGAAGCTGCCGCCGATCCTTGCTGTTGTCACCAATCTCGACCGCGAGCACATGGACACCTACCGCGACATGGCCGATGTTGAGAACGCGTACCTCGCATTTATGGACAAGGTACCGTTTTACGGCGCCGTCACCGCTTGCGCTGACAATCCTGCGCTTGCCGCAATCTTGCCGCGTGCGCAGCGCCGCGTGTTCCGCTACGGTACCAGTCAAGAGGCCGAGTATCGTCTCGAATTTCTGGGTCAGCGTCCGGGCTGCTTCTCGTGCTTTCAAGTTCACGCACCAGGTTCGCTCCTCGGACCATTTGAGTTGCACGTTCCCGGCCGCCACAACGCTTTGAACGCAACGGCAGCGGTGGCAATCGCGCATCAGCTTGAAGTTGAGCCCGATCAAATTGCGGCCGGTATCTCGAGCTTCCGCGGTGTCGACCGGCGTTTTCAGATTCGCGGAAAAGCTCGCGGCATCACGGTCGTCGACGACTACGGCCACCATCCTACTGAGATTCGCGCCACGCTCGCCGCCGCGCGCGAGTACTGCAAGAACCGCATCCACGTCATTTTCCAGCCCCATCGCTACACGCGAACGCGCGATCTGCTGGACGAGTTCGGCGGAGCTTTTGGCGACGCGAACCGAGTTTTCGTGCTGCCCATTTATGCTGCGAGCGAGGAAGCGTTGCCGGGTATTACGGCGGAACTGCTCACGTCGAAGATCGCACAGCCTCAAGCGGAGTTTGTTCCAGATTTCCCGTCTGCGATCTCTGCCGTTACCGGAGCGGCGCGCGAGGGAGATCTCATCATGACGCTCGGGGCCGGCAGCGTGAGCCAGCTCGGTCCGCAGATTTTGGCGGAGCTTGAGTCTCACGGATAGATTGTGTTGCGGTTCCCACCCATCGCACGATGAAGCCGTGGGATGGATGGGGCACACACCATCCCTCGTTGACGAGAAATTGAACTCAATCGGTTTACCACTCTCTCTCCGCCAGTGCTATCATTCCGCCGACTGATCACCGCAGCCAATCAGGAGCACGAAATGAAAGCAAGATCGCGCAGGGAATTTTTGAAGTCCGCCTCGGTTTCCGCCGCAGCACTGGCGCTCTCACGCAGCAACCAAGTAGCGCATGCATTTCAAAGCTCTGGTGAGGTTAAAGTGTGGGGCAGCTTCCGCGACAAGCGTCATACTCCGCTTTCTTCGCTTGCGTGGAAGAAGGCCTCGGAGGTTGGAGCCGAAGCTATTCAGCTTGATATTGCTGCTCAGCGACAGGAGATCCTCGGCTTCGGCGCCGCCATCACAGAGGCTTCCGCGTATGTGCTCAGCAAGCTCAGCGATACGGAACGCGCTCCTGTGATGCATGATCTGTTTGCGCCCGACGCCATGAATCTGAACGTCTGCCGCACCTGCATTGGCGCGAGCGACTACGCCACCAAACTCTACAGTTACGACGAGAGCCCGGAGCCCGATCCTGAACTGAAGAAATTCTCGCTCGATCACGACAAGCAGTACTACCTGCCGATGCTGCGGGAGGCGCGCAAGGCGAATCCGGAACTTTTTCTCTTCTCCTCGCCGTGGAGCCCGCCGGGCTGGATGAAACCGAATAACTCCATGCTTGGCGGCGCGATGCGCAAGCAGAGCTTTGACCCCTATGCACGGTACTTCGTGAAGTTCCTGGAGGGGTACAAGGCGGATGGCGTCGAGATCAATGCCGTTACCGTGCAGAACGAAACCGATGCCGAGCAGGAAGGCCGCATGCCCGCATGTCTCTGGGCACAGGAACAGGAGATGGAGTTTGCTGCGAAGTACCTGTCGCCTGCGATTCAGAAGGCCGGGCTTAAGGCGAAGATCTGGATACTCGACCATAACTACAGCCTGTGGGGCCGCGCGATCGACGAACTCAGCGATCCGGATGTTTATAACGCGGTTGATGGTGTCGCATGGCATGGCTATGTCGGCGGCGCAGGAGCGATGACGCGGGTGCACGATGCTTTCCCGAACAAGAACGCTTACTGGACCGAAGGCGGACCCGACATTACGCAGCCCAACTACCAGACCGACTTCACGAACTGGGCAGAGCAGTTCAACGGAATCCTCAATAACTGGGCGCGCTCAATTACGGCATGGAATGTTGCGCTCGACGAGAAAGGGAAGCCGAACATCGGGCCGTTCCCATGCGGCGGAGTTATCACGATTGAGAACGGTTCGCAAAAGATCATCCGCAGCGGGCAGTACTGGGCGTTCGCGCACTACTCGCAGCACATCAAGCGCGGGGCTCGGGTGTTTGCGACGAATGCGCTGGGTGAGACTGGTTCGGGTTCAGCGATCTCTCACGCCGGCTTCCGCAATCCTGATGGGAGCTACGTGGTTGTTGTGGCGAACAAAGGGACGACGCGGCAGGTTCAACTGCTTATGGGCGATAAGGCTCTTACGGTCGATCTGCCGGCCGATTCCGTGCAGACATTGCACTGGGCGTAGGGCGAGTGGACCGGAGCTAAAGCCTTTTCGATGGTTGGCGCGGCATTCACAGCCTGAAGGCTGCTGCTCCCTCCGGTTTGCTTTGGTGAATTCAGGGGCACGGCTAAAGACGTGCCCTTTCAAATCTGCGCGTTGTCGGGTCGTCCAAAACCTTTGCTTAGTAAATTTCATTCGCGGTCTGCGTCGAGCGAACCTTGCCGGCTTCTACCGAGAGCTTGTAGCTGATCGCGTCGCCGGCCCACGACTTGATGTAGAAGTCCGCCCCCGGCGCTGCCTTCTGCACCACGAAGGGACCGTAGCTGAGAGGCTTGCCCTTCTGCACGGTTCCAGAAGCGCGGTCGGCTTCTAGAAAATAGGCAGGCCCGAAACCAACCACGTGCGCCTTTCCATCCGGCTCCAGCAGGACCGCTGCGCGCTCCTGAACTCCAATGCCCCGCACATGCTGCGAATCTGCTCTCCCGGCATCATTCAGCCGCGCCACAAATACCAGCAGGCGGCCCATCCGATCGCGCCGCGCGAAATGCGTGTCGGTGATGATTCCTTTCAGAATCGGGATATCAAGAAACCCACGCGCAAGGCTGATTCGCGGGCCAAACGGATCCGCCAGAGCGGTCTTGCTGTCGAGGTTGGGATCATCGGGCTTGTCGCCTTGGGCCGAGTATGCGATTTCGCCCATGACTGCCAGTCCGGCGCTGGTCCCCCCGATTGGCACTCCGCGTTTTATCGCTTCGTTCAGCGTGGTTTGGACCGGAGTGTTCATCCAGAAGTTGATGTAGTTGGCCTGGTCGCCACCGGCGATGAAGATCGCGGCTGCATGGCTGATCGTTTCTGCAACAAACGGATCTGTGGAGGCGGCCTTGTTGGGAATGATCAGCGTGGAGACCGAGTTGAGGTGGCAGATACCGCGCAGATAGGCGTTGTATTCGTCATCGCCCCTTGCGCGGAGCACCACCATATCTCCGCCGTTCGCCCTCTCGCATAAAAACCGGAAGGCTTCGTCGAGATCCGTTCCGCCTCCCATCAAGGCAAATCCTGCGCGTGGCTGCACGGTCACATTCGCCGGTTCGCCAGCCCGGATGTAGGTGTAGGGCTTTTTTTGCGCCGAGACGAATTGAGCGCTCGCGAGCAGCAGAACGAAAGGGGATAAAAGGTGCAAGCGCGTCATCTTCGTAGCTTATTCTAAGCCGCTTAACAAGGCCGTAACGCTACGGATTCCCCTTCTCCTGAGTGCGGAAAAAAGCTGGTCTTTCGCGGTCTATAGTTGACCTTGGCGACTCTCACGATCTTCGACTTACAGCGTGGCACAACGCGAAAATAAATCCCGGCCCATGGTGTGGGAGGACGAATTGCCCGCGGAACCGCGCTTCCGGCGAGCCCAGGCAAGTGTCCCTATCGCCAACCGCGGACTGCCTGGCATGCCCCCCAACATGGACATCGATGATGACGAGGATGATCGTGGTCTCGTCCGCTCGCGTCCCCGTCGCTTCAGCGAAGAGATCAAGCGCCCATGGTGGCGCCCTGCCACAAGATTCGGTCGTGTCCTCCTTGCCACCGTTGCAGTCGCCATCTGCTTCGTTGTCAGCGTTTGCGCCTACGCGCTTACCAACTTCCTCGAGCATGATGCTCGCTTTCGCATCGCCGGAACAACCAACATTCAGGCTGCGGGCCTTGCCCAGGTCAGCCGAGCCGACATGCTGCCTGTCTTCGGCGAAGACATTGGGCGGAACATCTTCTTTGTTCCGATCAAGGAGCGCCGCAAGCAGTTGGAGCAGATTCCCTGGATCGAACATGCATCGGTGATGCGCCTCCTGCCTGATCAGATCCGGATCTCCGTTGTTGAGCGCAAGCCCATTGCTTTCGTGCGCCAGGGCGCGCAGGTAGAACTAATCGATGCCAACGGCGTGTTGCTTGCCGAGCCAGCCGCTATGATGTCACAACATCACTACTCGTTTCCGGTCGTGACCGGCATCGACAGCCGCGACCCGATCACTGGACGCCGCGCGCGGATGGAAGTCTACCAGCGCCTCGTCAGCGAACTCGACTCCAGCAACCAGCACCTCTCCGATCAGGTTTCCGAAATCGACCTGCACGATCCCGAAGACGCACGCGTGCTGATGCCGGAGCAGGGAACGGACATTCTCGCGCACTTCGGGGAAGACCACTTTCTGGAGCGATTCCAGCGATACAAGACCCACATCGCAGAGTGGCGCCAGCAATATCCCAAGCTCGCCGAAGTCGATCTCCGCTACGACCAGCAGGTGGTGCTGCAGATGACCGATGGCGTGCACTCCGCGACTGGCCATGTATCGCCAGAAACGACGGCCAAATTGCAGGAGCCCGCTGCGGTCGAGTCGCCGAAGCCGAGCCCAGCCAAGGCTGAATTCAAGTCGGAGTTGCCCCGGCCCCAGCCATCCGGACAGGTACAGCCCAGGCAAGAACAGCCGAGGCAACTGGTGTCGACGCATGTTCAGGCCAAAAAGGCCGCGGCCAAGCCACATCCTCTCACCAAAGCGTCAGCCAAATCCGCCAAGTCCAAAACTACAAAGTCAAAGCTCGCCGCGAAGAAACAAGCAAAACACACCACCGCGAAAAAGCCCGCTGCCAAGGCGCACCGCACTATCACGACAGGTTGACCCGAGAGATGAATGAGACACAGGACAACCTGATCGTAGTGCTCGACGTGGGCAGTGCGTGGACGCGCGTTCTCGCCGCTGACGTGAATGAAGGCGCGCTCCGCTACCGCGGTCATGGCCTGGTCGAATCCGCCGGCATGCGCAAGGGTCTGATTTCGGACCTCAGTCCTGCTGCAAAGGCGGTAAAAGCCGCCAACGAACAAGCCGAGTGGGCGGCCCGCGCCAACATCGATCAGATCGTTGTCGGCATCGGTGGTCCGCACATTCGCGGGCTCAACACCAACGGTGGCCTCGATCTAGGCAGCCGTATGCGCGAGATCACCCGCGAGGATGTTCGTGCGGCGGTAGAAAGGGCTCGAGCCGTCGAGCGTCCGCCCGATCGCGAGATTCTTCATCTTCTTCCGCGCCAGTTCATCCTCGACGATCAGCCCGGTATCTTCGACCCGGTCGGGATGGTGGGCGCCCGCCTTGAAGTCGATCTGCACATTGCTACCTGCTCCGGCAGCGCCCTGCAGAGCATTGTCACGTGCGCCAATCGCGCCGGACTCGAGGTCTCTGAAGCAGTTCTGGAGTCCATCGCGGCAGCAGAGTCTACGCTTTCCGCTGACGAGCGCGAACTGGGCGTCTGCCTGCTCGACATCGGCGCGCACTCCAGCGATCTGGTTGTCTTTTTCGAAGGGGCAGTCGCGCACACGGCATCGGTTCCCGTGGGCGGCAATCACTTCACCAACGACCTCGCGGTGGGCCTGCAGATGCCCACAACGCAGGCAGAAGAGCTCAAGCGCCAGTACGGACACGCGGTAGTCACCGCCGTTCCGCTGGAAGCTGAAATCGAGATTAACAATCCCGAGCCGCAACGTCTCGGTTTACGCACACTTGCGGAAATCCTGGAGCCTCGCGCTCGCGAACTTTTATATTTTGTAAAAGAGAGCCTGCGCAGCGGCGGCGTGCTTGAAGCGCTCGGCGCAGGCTGCGTCCTTACCGGTGGAGGAGCCATGCTGCCGGGTTTGCTCGACGTCACAGAAAGCCAGCTTCGAGTTCCAGCGCGCACCGGAAATCCCGTGCGGCTCTCGAACATGCCCGGAGAGTTAGTTACGCCCAGCTTTTCCACTGCCATCGGAATGCTACTGTATGCACATCGCACTCGTGTAACCCGTGCGGCAGAAAACAACAGCCTGCGCGCGAAACTGCGCGCCATCTTCGCAGCGAGCTTCTAGCAAAGTTCGTCACGATTTTTGAAGACCTAACCGTATTTGAGCAACAGATCGGCATTGAAGGGCAGGCGCGTGACGAATTCGTGGGAGGGTCAAAGGATCATGTCAATCACTGAGGGGGAGGCACCAGACGCCATGGATCACGAGAACATCGAATCCGCAGAGATGCGCATCCAGTTTCACGATGAAGATCCCCGCGGAGCGAAGATCAAAGTCATCGGCGTTGGTGGCGGCGGCGGCAACGCCGTGAATCGCATGATCCAGGCAGGACTCGAAGGCGTCGAGTTTATTGCCGCAAATACGGACGTTCAGGCGTTGAAGCTCTCCCTAGCTCCGGTAAAGCTCCAGCTCGGCGTGCGTCTCACCGCCGGACTCGGTGCCGGCGCGAACCCCGACGTGGGCCGCCGCGCAGCCCTGGAAGACTCCGAGAAGATCATCGAAGCGCTGGAAGGCGCAGACATGGTATTCGTAACCGCCGGTCTCGGCGGGGGCACGGGAACGGGAGCCGCGCCTGTTATCGCATCGCTGGCCAGCGAGATGGGGATCCTCACGGTCGCTGTCATTACCCGGCCGTTCGCGTTCGAGGGCAAGCGCCGTCTGCAGCAGGCGGAGCGGGGGCTGCGCGAGCTCCTAGATTCGGTGGACACGATGATCGTGATCCCCAACGAGAAGCTGCTTGCTGTCGCCAAGGATGCCGGATTCTTCGAGAGTTTCCGGATTGCCGACGACGTTCTTCGCCAGGGCGTGCAGGGCATCTCCGACATCATCATCATCCCCGGCATCATCAACCGCGATTTCGCCGACGTGAAGACCACGATGGCCGGCATGGGACATGCCGTGATGGGAACCGCCGTCCGCTCCGGTGCGAACCGGGCCATCGAGGCTGCGCAGGCCGCGATGGCTTCGCCGCTGCTTGATGCCGGCGCCATCGACGGCGCTCGCGGCATTCTGATCAACATCACCGGCTCCAGCAACCTGAAGCTTTCCGAGGTGAATGAAGCGTCTACGCTTATCCAGAGTTCCGCACATGAAGATGCCAACATCATCTTCGGAGCCGTGCTTGATGAGCGCATGGGCGACGAGGTGAAGATCACCGTGATCGCTACGGGCTTCCGGGACCAGATGCCGGAACGCCGCGCGCGCATGCTGGATGTCGATGAGATGCCGGTGCTCTCCGTGCCGGTTATGGCTTCTGACGGCTGGATGCGCGAAAAGACTCCCGCTGTTCCTGCCGCGCCTCCTGCACCACGCTTCATGAGTGAAGACGACAGTGAGCCGGAGCCTGAACTGGTTGGCGCTGTAACGAGGTCGAGCCGAGCCGAAATGGCAGAGGAGCCAGTGTTTACGCCGTTGCCCAGAGACTATGCCGCAGACTTTGGTAATAGCGTTCGGACGCCTCCCATTACGGAGGAGCACGTTCCGCAGCAGACGGTAAGTCCTTTGTCTACTTCTCCGGATCAGGAAGAACGCGACCTCGATGTTCCCACCTTCATGCGCCGCATGAAGTTCTAGCCTCCCCCGACGCAAACGGGGACTTGTCTTCAAAACCGGGAGTTGTATAGTTCATTACAAGCTCCCGGTTTTCTATTAGTTGAAATAGGAAGATGTTGCATATCCCCCCAGATTCGATCGTGGGCAGTCAACATGTTTTTTCAGCAGGTGACTCTGCTCACTGTCTGCGGCCAACACGTGTGGCATAAGTAGTTGAACATTAAGAAAAGCAATGCGCTGCTGGTTCAGAGACGCATGGCACGCGATTCCATCGTTGAAGGGATCTGTTGGGGATGAGACTGTCTTGCGTTCTTGCCTTAGGTTTGGCAGCAACCACCCTGAATCTGGGGGTTGACTCTGCCGCTGCTCTCAATGTGCAGCACCACGTTCATCGTTCGAGCCGACGTCTGCATGCTGCCGTACGCACCTCAACTTCTGCGCGCCGGGTTGGTTCTGCGACACCCAAATTTCGCCACGCGACCCTGACCCATCGCCGCCATCGTTTCTACGAGCGCTTTACAGCGAGCTCTTTCGCCAAGGGCGATATTTTCGGAGCCGACATCACCGCGGGCGAAGATCCAGTTGTCCGCCAGGCTGCGATCGACGCACTGGGCGATATGAACGGCACCGCCGTCGTCATCGATCCTTCGAATGGACGCATTCTCGCCATGGTCAACCAGAGCCTGGCTCTCTCGCCGGGTGCTGAACCCTGCTCCACCATCAAGCTCTCCGTCGCTCTGGCGGCTTTGCATGAAGGGTTAGTCACGCGCGACACGGCCGTTCGTCTCGGCGGTTTCCGCATGAACATGACCACGGCGCTGGCCAAGAGCAACAACCTCTACTTCGAGGAACTCGGCCGCGAACTCGGATTTGAGCGGGTCCACCATTACGCCACGGAGTTTGGTCTTGGCGAGCTGGCCGGCTGGAACATTCAGGGCGAGCAACTGGGTGTCTATCCCAGCCAGCCGATCCCGCAGTCAGAGGGTGGAGTGGCCCGCATGTGCAGCTTCGGGCAGGGAGTCTCGATGACTCCGTTGCAGCTCGGCGCATTTGTCGCTGCCATCGCGAACGGTGGAACACTCTACTACCTGCAGCATCCTACGTCGCCGGAAGAGGTTCTTGCTTTCGAGCCCAAGGTTAAGCGCACTCTGGACATCGCCAACGACGTACCCCATCTGCAGAACGGCATGGCGGGGGCCGTGCAGTACGGCACCGCTCGCAGGCTTCGCGCCAACTTCCAGGAATTGCCGGTATTCGGCAAAACGGGAACCTGCTCCGACAAAGGAACGCGCTTCGGCTGGTTCGTCTCCTACTCCGCAACGCCGATGGGCAACCTGGTCACGGTCTTCTTCCTTGAAGGCGGCCGCCCGACTTTCGGCCCTCGCGCTGCTGAGCTTACCGGAGCCTTCTACCGCAATCTCTGGGATAGAAATTACTTCGCGGACAAAGGTGTACAGACCAGCGCGGGTCTTGAGACCGCAACCACTCCGCTGGCTCAGTAACTCTTGTTTGTGTTCAAGAGAAAAGCCGCCCGAGGGCGGCTTTTCTGTCTGTTATTGACGACTTATTGAGGACTGGCTCCCGCGCGGGTGGCCTCGGCCATCTCCGCCGCGTATCTCATCTTCTCCTGCTTCTTCTTTGCGGCCAATCGCTGTACGGCGCGATCTCTGCCGATCGACACCATCATCTCCGGATCCATGTCGATCACCCTGCCCACCGGTGCAGACCGCTTGATCTCATCGGGAGAAGGAACGAAATGCTCGAGCTCAACGCCGGCCACCGAAATCGCGAAGAGAAACTCTTCTTTCTTGAGCGCGCTCTCGAAACAAAACGCAAGCATGATCGAACTTTCGTCCCGTGCTGCGCTCGTTATGCTGCCGTGCAGAAAGCCATGCTTCAGGAGGGGTTCAAGCACAACCCGTTCCGGTACAAGAGGAAGGTGGAATGCGGCCCAATCGAACTTCTTGAGAGCCATACTGGCGATGAGCTGGCCAAGATCAGGTCTCGCCGTCTTGCTGGCGCGAGTGGTCGATCGGTGGGAGGGGTGCATGCGCGGATTATAGAGGCCTGGAGTTCACCCCGGAAGCCGAAAAGTTACGCTGGTGATTACTCATTCCAAACAGGGCGGTTAGGCGCAGCAAGTTTCCCCTGAGAGCCGGCGCACAGGCTCGGCCGCCCCTTGCCTGGCGGTGGGCCGTGACCTTGGTTTTGTGCGCTTGCGCTTTTCAGAATGTGGCCAAACTCCGCTCGTTGCACACTGGGAGCAATCCATCGACTCGCATTCTGCAACCGTGCGGCCTCGGCCGAGTTCGAAATCGGAGCGTCTATGTTTCTCAACTTTTATTCAGTACTTTCGAAGGATCTGTCCGGGACTGGTCTGCTCGCCGTAGCCTTCGCCAGTCTCCTGGGAATGCTGCTGATCTGGGACGCCCGGGGGAATCGCGAGAACCAGCGCAACAAGTAAAACGGGAGCCGAAAAGGCGAACGCTGTCCGATGGCGCAATCGAAGGCCGCTGCTTCGGTATGCCGCTTCACACTTAGCTCTACTTGATGGCCCGACACGATCGCGAATGCCTCCTGTTGGATCGGCCTCCAAAGACGCATTTACCCACCACCCACAATCTCCGCAACGAATCCCAGGCTCGATCATCGGATAGACTGAAGATCTCCGGGAAATTGTCCTTTCCACTGACTTTCCCGGTATCCGATCCCCGCATACTGGAATCCGCGATATGGCGCTGCCAGAACACATCCTTCTTACCTACGGCTATCTGTTGCTCTTCGGATGGGTTCTGGTCGAGCAGTTTGGTATTCCGCTGCCGGCAACGCCGGTGCTGCTTACGGCGGGCGGTCTCTCAGCCGACCACCAGATCAGCTTCACTGCCGCCCTTGCCGCAGGTTTCGCGGCCTGCATGGTGGCCGACAGCACGTGGTTCCTCATTGGCCGGCGCTACGGCCATCATGTTTTGCGCATACTCTGCAAGCTGTCCATGGAGCCGACCATCTGTGTGCGGCGCACTCAGGACTCCTTCTCCCGCAACCGCAGCCTGATGCTGGTCTTTGCGAAGTTCGTTCCCGGCCTCGCCACCCTTGCCGCGCCGGTTGCAGGCGAGAACGGCATGAGCCTGCCCACCTTCCTTTTCTTCGACGGAATCGGAGCGGTGCTATGGCTGTCGGCGCTCCTCGGCGCCGGACGCCTATTCGGTGACGCTCTCAAGCGCGATCCCAGCCTCCTCGACTGGGCTGGACGCTTTTCCGGCGCGCTCTTCCTGGTTGCTATTGCGGGGTGGTTCACCTGGCGCCTGTACCGCCGTCGCATTGTTCTACGGAATCTCGTGAAGTCACGTCTAGAGCCACAGGACCTGAAGGCTCAGCTCGATGCCGGTGAGCTTGTCTACATCGTCGACCTCCGCCATCCGCTCGAACTCCTTGCGGAGCCCTTCACCTTGCCAACGGCGATGCACTTTTCGCCCGACGCCCTCGCGGCCCGCCACACCGAGATACCTCGCGACCGCGACGTTGTCCTGTTCTGCACCTGCCCCAGCGAAGCCACCGCAGCCAAAACCGCCATGACCCTGCACAAGCTTGGAATTGAGCGCGTCCGACCCCTGCGCGGCGGCTATGACGAATGGAAACGCCTCGGCTTCCCGCTGGACGAAGTTCCTCCCGTCTCGAGTGTGATCCCTGTCTCGCGCGTCAGCTAAGCTCCTTCCTTAAGGCTTGGCCAATCCCGCGCTCCGTCATTTTTGTTCGCCAGTTGGCTTGTTCCCTTCGGTGCCCGTAATTCCGCATCTCACTTGTTGGAGCAGTTGCGCCACCCTGGGAGCCCCGCATGAACGGTTCACCTACCGCACGCCTGTTGACGCACCTCTGGTTCGTCACGATCGCTGTACTTGCTGTCGCTGTTCTTTACCTTGCCAAAGTCCTGCTGCTTCCGCTGGGCATCGCGATTCTGTTTGCATTTCTTCTCGCGCCGGTTGTCGCATTTCTCGAGCAACGTCTGCGTCTTCCACGCCCGGTTGCTGCCCTCATCGTTATCTGCGGATTCTCCGCGCTTCTTCTCGCTGCTACCTGGACGTTGTTCACGCAGCTTGTCGCCATCGCCGACGACCTACCCATCTATCGCGATAACATTGCGCTCAAGCTCGACGCACTTCACCGCCCGAGCAACTCCGCCATCGGCCGAGTCCGAAACGAAATCGAGAAGATCAGTGACGAACTGGGCATCGTAAACGCCACGGCTACCGCCGCTCTTCAGTCGCCGAAGAAGGTTCAGGAAAAGCCGATCGGCACCACGCCGGAGCATCCGCTGCAGGTCCGAGAAGTTGGCCGGCCTACCGGGCGGCTTGATCAGCTCGGTGGCATTGTCGCGCCGCTGACGACTGCATTTCTCACCATCGTCTTCACCTTCTTTGTGCTTCTTCAGCGGGAAGACTTGCGCAACCGCCTGATTCGTCTGTCGGGAGATCGCAACCTCACGATGATGACTCAGGCGATGCGCGATGCCTCGCAGCGCATCTCACGCTATTTTCTGCTGCAACTCGGTGTCAACCTCGCATTTGGCGCTCTCATCACAGCCGCGCTCTACTTCATCGGGCTTCCGCACCCAGTCCTCTTCGGCGCGCTCGCAACCATTTGCCGATTCGTTCCCTACATTGGAGTCCCGGTCGCCGGGATCATTCCCATTTTTCTTTCTGTCGCCGTCTTTCACGGATGGGAGCACACGCTCTACATTGCCGCTGTCTTCACTTTCCTCGAACTCGTCACCGGCAACTACGCCGAACCTCACATCTATGGACGGCATACCGGGCTGTCGTCGCTTGCCATTCTGATCGCTGCCGCTTTTTGGACGCTCATCTGGGGGCCCGTGGGCCTTATCCTTTCTGTTCCTCTCACGGTCTGCCTCGTGGTCATGGGCAGCCATATTCCATCGCTTGAGTTTCTGGCCGTGCTCCTCGGCGACCAGCCGTCCATGCCGACATACATGTGCTTCTATCAGCGCCTACTCGCCCACGACGAACGCGAAGCCTCCGATCTCCTCTTCAAGTGCCTTGACTCCGAGCCCCTCGTCACCGTCTACGACACCATCCTCATTCCCGCTCTCACCCTGGTAGAGAAAGACCGCCAGCAAGGCGAACTCGACGACTCCACCCTCAGCTTCATCCGCAACGCCGCCAGTGAAATGGTCGATGAACTTGGTTTCCGCGCATTGGAGAACCAGGCATCCAGCGCCACTGAAGACGCCGACGCCGCCAATTCCGCCGCGAATTCCGATTCTGCGGAACTCGGGAGCAGGACGGGCGACGCTGTTTCCCTCAGCCCCGCTCTCGTCCCCGGCTCCATGAACGCCGCTCGTCTTGCCCAAACCTCAAATGGCGCCTCCAGTTCTCCCTACTCCGCCGTCGTCGTTCCCATCCGCGACGGCGCCGACTCCCTCGCGGCCACCATGCTTACGCAGGTCCTCACCCTCGCCGGCATTCGGGCTACAGCCCTCGCCGTCCGTGCTATCCATGAAACTGTCGCCGATGTGCGCGAACAAAATCCCTCCATCGTTTTTCTCTCCGGGATGCCGCCCGTAGCCATGGCCCGGGCGAATCGCATTTATCGCAGTCTCAATTCGGAGAGTCTTCATGCCGCAACTCAGCCGCCCGACGTGCGCGACCCTGCCTCCCGCATCGGGGCCAACCTTGACGCGCCCAATCCTAATCTCAAAATTGTCATTGGTATCTGGAACTACTCTGACGACCCCGCGCGCGCAGCGCAGATGATAAGCCGCATCGAACATCTTCATATTTCAACGTCACTCGTAGACGCCATTGCCCAGGCAACGTCCCTCACGGAAGAAATACCCGCCGTCCCTCAACCCCTCGACAACAGCCCCCAACTAGTAGCCGCCCCCAAAGACACCGCCGCGTAACAACGCCTTCGAAGTAACGGCGCTACACGGTTAGAAGACAACAGGCGCCCGCGATTCGCAGGCGCCCGCTCAAGGACATCTTCCTCAAGTCCACGTTCTTAGGATGCGAACTTTATTGATTCGCGGCCGGAGGAAACGTCCGGGTTCTGGTGCGGTGAGAGACGTACAGATCGTTGCCGCCGAAACCTCCCGGCCTGTTGGAGTAGAAGAACATCTCGGTACCGTCGGCGGATAGGACAGGGGCTCCATCAGCGAAGCCAGTATTGATTCCTGGGTCGACATCGACCGGTGTACCCCATGGATCCTGGCGCTTGTCGCGCATCGCGACCCAGATATCCAGGGATGGCGCGCCCGTTCCATCAGCAACGCTTCCGGGTCGCATCGTTGTGATGTACATTTCAAGCCCATCATTGCGGAAAGCCGTACGCGTGTCGCGAGCGATTGTGTTCAGTTCCGTGACATTCACCGGGTTGGTCCAGTCGCCGCTTGACTTCAATTCGCTCCTCCAGACATCCCAGTCGCCGAAACCTCCAGCACGATTCTGCGAAGTGAAATAGAGAGTGATCTTGGCCGTGTCAGGGTCAGTCGAGAGGAAAGGACCATCATCGGAAACTGCGCTGTTGATGGTGCAGCCCAGATTGATGGGCGCTTCCCACCCGCCGTCGCCAACGTCAACCGAGGTATCAGTTCTGTGAGAGATCCAGATGTCGCTGCCGCCGCAACCGCCATCACGATCAGAGCCGAATGCGAGATAGTGGCCGTCGGAGGAGAGGTTCGGCGCAGTGTCGTTCGAAATGGAATTCAGGGTGGGACCAAGGTTAACCGCTATGCCGAACGCCGAAGTGGGTGTCTCACGGTGCGTGACCCAGATGTCGGTGGTGCCTGCTTTGCTGCCGGAGACGCTGCCGGTGCGATTGGAGTGGAAGTAGAGCGAAAGGCCGTCAGGGGAGATCCCGGGGTGTTGGTCATTCGCCGTTGTGTTGACAACCGAGCCGAGATTCTCCGGTGCGGACCATGGACTGTACTCGTAGCGGACTGGCACTTTACCGATGCGGGTGCCCACCGATGGCTCCATTGGCGCCATGGTGCAGCCTGCCAAGAGAATTGGGAGGGAAAGGGAAGAAATCCAGCCGAAGGACTTGCAGAAGGAATTAGGCATTGGGCTCGCTCCTGATGAGGTTTGACATCCAGTTGCGTGAGTCTCCTTCGCATTGCTTCGGTGGGTCAATGAAACAGCGCTGAATCGTTGATGAACTTTTTCCGTACGACTAAATACCATATTTCCGCTACACTTATGCTCTCGGCGGCGACCCCGTCTATGGCATCATGTTGCAGCGCCGCCGGCCGGACCTTTCATCCACTTTGCGAGGCAGGTCATGGAAGCGAGCGCCCCTTCAAAACCTGTCTGGAAATTCGGACCATTCGAAGTCGATGTTCGCTCGCGCGAACTCCGACTCAAAGGAACCAGGAGTCGCATCCAGGACAATCCACTCACCGTTCTGCTTCTCCTGCTCGAACGCAAAGGCGAAGTCGTTACGAGGGAGGAACTAAAGCAGAGGCTCTGGCCATCCGACACCTTCGTAGAGGCCGACGACGGTCTCAACACGGCGGTTCGCAAACTACGTGAAGTCCTCGGCGATTCCTCTGAGAACCCCATCTACATCGAGACCATTCCTCGCCGGGGCTACCGATTCATCGGAGAGGTCCTGCGCGACGAGGAGGCTCCCGGACTGCCTCCACCTGTCGAGTCTGCCGTGGACACGCCCCCAGAAAGCCATCGGAGCTGGCGCCGCGTGTGGGCAATCGCTGCGATCGCAGGTGTAGTGACGACGGCAATCGGAGCGGCCGGCTGGTTCCGATATCGCACTCGACTTCCGGCAGTTCGTTCAATTGCGGTGCTGCCGTTTGCCAATCTCTCCAGCGATCCTTCGCAAGACTACTTCGCCGATGCCATGACCGAAGAATTGACCAGCGACCTGGGGAGGATCTCAGCCCTCCGCGTTATCTCTCGTACTTCTGCGATGCACTACAAAAACACGCAGAAGACCGCGCCCGAAATCGCACAGGAATTGAACGTCGATGTGCTCGTCGAGAGTTCTGTGGTGCGTTCGGGCGATCGTGTCCGCATCACGGCGCAGTTAATCGATGCGCGAGTTGACCGCCATCTCTGGTCTGAAAGCTACGAACGCGATCTTAAGGACGTGCTGGCCTTGCAGAGTGATGTTGCAAGAGCTATCGCAGGCCAGGTGCGTGCGGCGATCACGCCGGACGAGAATGAGCGCTTGCGACCTCCGTCTGTCGACCCCAAGGCGTATGAAGCTTATATGCGCGGCCGTTTTTTCGTAGATAAATGGACACCTGAAGATTCCGCACAGGCGCTCCGCTCCTTTGAACAGGCGGCGGCATTTGACCAGAATTACGCGCTCGCCTATGTCGGGATGGCCGAGTGTTTCGTCTTCGGCGTTGCCGGCATCGACGATGAAGAAGGAGTGAAGCGCGGAATTGCTGCAGCTACGCGCGCCCTCGAACTCAAGCCGGACATGGGCGAGGCTCACGCCATGCTTGGCATGTTGCGATTGCAGAAAGACTGGAATTTCGCTGCGGCAGAAGCGGAGATTAGAAAGGGAATTGCGCTAAGCCCAAACTATGCATCTGCACATCACTGGTATTCCCACCTCCTCATCGAACTGGGTCGATTGGACGAGTCACTGATCGAGGCAAAGACACTATTGGAACTTGATCCGGTTTCGCCCACGCCCGTTGGGCACCTGGCATATCACTACCGTTCCGCTCGCCAGTGGGACCTGGCAATCATGTGGTATCAAAAGGAATTGGCAATGGACCCCTCACACGTCGACGATTTTGGTGAGATGGGCGAGGCTTATGTTGGAAAACGGATGTTTCCTGATGCTATCGAACAATTAACTCGAGCTGTTGAGATGTCGCGCAACGGCGCTCAACATCCTTACTATCTTGCCCGACTCGGATACGCATACGCTCTCAGCGGCGATGTCGCGAAGGCTAAAAAAATCCTGGCCGAACTTCCTTCCGTCAACCTCAACGATCTGGCCTGCGTGTATGCAGGATTAGGAGAGCGCGACAGAAGCATCGCGCTTCTGGAGCAATCCTTCCAGCGGCACACATTTCCCCTCGACGCCGGATATGCACTGGAGTTCGATTCTCTTCGCTCCGATCCGCGTTTCACCGAACTACTTCATCGGGTCGGCCTACGGTGACAAAAAGTTTCTTCGCGGTGAAGTCGCGGTGGGCCTAGTCTTGTTGTCGCTTGGTCGGCACGCGACTGGACCCTGCGTAGACAACGACAACATTCCGCTCTGCGCTTTCCAGATCGGAAATTTCGTTTTTTATTACTTCGTGCGTAAGGGGATCCCTGATGGGTTCGAGGTTTGCAAAGTAAATAGTCGTGACTGTAAGCATAATGGGACCTCTTTCATTTAGATCTAAATCGCCCGGTCCACTGCTACCAACAAACTTCTTTGAGGATTTGACCCTCGGCGAGGCGAAGAGGATGCACGTGTTACTAAATTTTCCTGGCGGCATAGTCAACAATTCCTTGCGATTCCTGCTACTCATTCCATTTCCATCGGATTGGCTTCTGAATGATAGGAGTGTTTGCGAATATTCAAACAAGAAAGCTCGCTGTCTTGTGTCTCCAGCTTTCAAGCAAAAGGGCCGCAGCACTGAAAGCTGCGGCCCCGACTTTCTTTCGACTCAGACTTACCAATCCTCGATCGCTGTTCCCGCGCCCCGGATCAGGACAGGAAACTCGACGGTACTTGCTCTACTCCGCAGGTCCGCTTCCGGTCGTCATTCCCTGGTAGATGCCGAGGAATTCGCGGTCCTCCATAGAAACCTTTGCTTCGACGTTCTCCTCTCCGGGTTCCTGTGCGGAAAGTTTTTTCGCGGTCTCTAATTCCATCGAGTAAATAGTTGTAACGATCAGCATTGGTCTAACCCTTCTTTCTGTGCTGCAACCCATCTTGCGTGTTTCGTACTCTTAAAAGCCTTCTGCTGATTCGAACACCGACGGCCTCCGAAAGATGCAGCTGCAGCTGAAAATAAATACCCGAATCCGCTGTGGTGCTGCTGCATCGGGGGCGGACCGGACGAGTTCACCGAGCCTCTACACAGTTGGTTGTTGATGAGGTGACTTTCGTTCCGAATCAACGCGAGCAGTGAGATTCCGCCAGATTTAGAACGTGCCACCTTGCTTTCTGAGGCCAGTCATTCAATCGGTTCGACGCGATTCTTCCCCTCATACATTCCGATCAACTCGCGTCCCGACTCTTCGAGATAGCTCATTTGCTCCTCGAGCGAGAGGTCCTCATACAGCGTTTCCCGCTTGCGGAATGCGGCCAGCTCGATCTCGGCAACATAGATGGACGTGTTAACTATCATCTCGACCTTAGGGCCTCAGCATTGGAGTTCATCTCGGGCTGAAAAGTGGCCAGACCTCAGGCAGATTTCCAAAGTTCTTTCCGGCTCGGAATTCAGGCTCTGCCAAAGTCCTCCGCCGACTTGTCGGGCCTGCTACTTGCTAGTCGTTGACATCTTCCTGTTTCTGCACGTGGCGGAAACTGCAGCGCTCCTTCGGCCTGGCGGATCCGCAACTCCAGGTGCCGGCGTATCGCTTCTACCGACTTCGAATCGCCGAAATCGGGGCTGAGTTGAAAGTGTTCAAGACTGGCACGAAGCGAAGTCAGCTGGTCAACGGGAGAAGGGGAGATGGACTGTTTCATGAGACGAAGTAAATGGTCCCATGGCTTTCGTTCCCAGAAAGTGATTTAGATCACCTGTGCAATCTCCCACGCCGCCCGCAGCCGGGCTGCCGCATCTACCATCAGATGCCAACCCGCAAATCAGCCTCTGCCCGACCAAGACCATCCGCGAAGACTTCCACTTCCAAAGCCAAGTCGACGAAGGGCCGCCGCCCTGGGCCAAAGCGGCGTCAAGCTGAGAAGGATCCGGAGGGCGGCCTGACAGCTCAGGGCCGCAAGGCGTTCGCCCGCAAGGAAGGCTCGCATCTTCGCCCAGGCGTGAAGGGGGCAGCCGACACGCCGGAGAAAATGCGCCGGAAAGGCTCGTTCCTCCGACGCCACTTCGCCGAGCCCCGCGGCCCCATGCAGCGTGAGGGCAAACCGACCCGTCTTGCCCTATCCGCTCACGCCTGGGGCGAACCCATTCCTAAAACCCTTGCAGACGCCCGCATACTGGCCGCCAAAGGCAAGAAGCTTCTGGAGAAATATCAGCGCGCAAAGCCGAAGCCGTGATTTTAGGGTTCGTTGTGTCGGGTGCCGGGGCGTTGGCTGCCTTTATGAAACCGCCTGCCTCCGCTTTCCATCCAAGGGAGTGCGATGACAACCACTACTTCCGCTACCAAGCCCGAACTGCGGCAACTCGGCGACTCCGACCTCCACCTTACCCCGATCGGCTTTGGAGCCTGGGCGATAGGGGGAGGGAACTGGGAGTTTGCCTGGGGACCGCAGGACGACAACGACTCCGTCAATGCCATCCGCCGCGCTGTCGACCTCGGCGTCAACTGGATTGACACCGCCGCCATTTACGGTCTCGGCCACTCAGAAGAGGTGGTCGCCAAGGCTCTCAAGGGTATCAGCAAGAAGCCCTACGTCTTCACCAAGTGCTCCATGCGCTGGCATGACGACCGCACGATCTATCGTTCTCTCAGGGCAGCGTCGCTCGAAGAAGAGCTCAATGCTTCGCTCCGCCGCCTCAATGTCGACACCATCGATCTGTACCAGATCCATTGGCCGAATCCGGAAGCGGAGATTGAGGAGGGCTGGTCAGCGCTAGCGAAATTCAGAGAGCAGGGGAAGATCCGGCATTTCGGAGTCTCCAACTTCAACGTTGACCAGATGAAGCGCGCGCAGAAGATCGCGCCGATCACCAGCCTGCAGCCGCCTTACTCCATGCTCCGCCGCGCGATCGAGCAGGAGGTCCTTCCATTCGCGCAGGAGAACAATATCGGTGTCATCAACTATTCGCCGATGCTCTCGGGAATGCTCACGGGCAAGATGACGCGCGAGAGGTTGGCCCAGATGCCACAGGATGACTGGCGGCGCCGCGCCCCTGAATTCAACGAGCCGCGCCTGTCCCGCAATCTCAGACTTGTAGAACTGCTCCGCGAAATTGGCAGCGCACACGGCGTGGAAGCTGGCGTGGTCGCCGTTGCATGGACCCTGCATCATCCTGCAGTTACGGCAGCCATTGTCGGCGGCAGGAGCGAGCAGCAGGTGGAGGGCGTTGCGCCAGCGCTGCATTTCCGGCTGTCCGACGAGGACTATGAGCGCATCAATCAATTTCTCGCCGACAATCCTGCCTGATCGAGTCAGGCGGAAGGTCGAGCTATCCCGCGAAAACGGTGCGGGCCCTGAAAGGCGAGCGAACAAGCCTGGCCTGTAAGGCCCAAGGAAGCAGCAAAGCAAAAAGCCCCAGCCAGTGGCCGGGGCTTTTCAGTTTGGAGAACTTCGGCTTACATCGCAGCGACGAAGTCAGGGACCATTACAGCGGCGCTTTCCTGCAGCAGTTGAGTCATTCTTGCTGCCATGCCGGTGTACATCGATGCGGCGCGGAACGCATTCACGCGAACACCTTCGCTCGCCTGAGTGAAGGCATACTGAGCCAGAGCCATGAGCACGCAGAGTCTGATCTGCATTGCGTCGCTTCGCAGCGTCGCCAGCAGCACGCGGTCAACATTCTCGCAGTTGCGGTCGGCATAGTCGGCCATATCAAGCATGGTCTTGGCATTCTGGTACATCACCCACAGACCATGGGGGCCCTGCATCCGTGTCCACGTATCTTCCGGAGTGGAAGTCAATCCCTCTTTCCAGAGGAACTGATCGCTCAGTTCACGGGCGCTCCAGTCAGGCCTGAGCCTGGCCATGAGAGAGTCCCATGTCTGAGCATTTCGGCGACGAGCGTTCAGCCGCCAATACCCGAGATACGCAGCAACCAAGACGACAGCACTTACTTCAAGCAGCGGGAAGATCATAAGTAGCCCCTGGTCCGGTCGTTGGTAATTGCTGTGTAATCCCGTCCTCGACCGGACGAACTCTCACTGGTGCTTCCACTTTTATCAGAAAAGACACGCGTTGTGGACACTTTTCTGTTAATAACTTCCTTTTTGTCCCAACGGTGGTAATCCGCTCTAATGGTCACATCAGTAACTTAGAGTAACTATGGTCCAGAGTAAATGACACTTTCGGGTCTTTGGTTGAGCCCTTCAGACCAACCCTAACCTCTTTTAGAATGTTCCATTTTCGGCTATCGCCCGAGGTCACGGTCCGCTGGGATGGGCGGAATGACACCCCTGTGGGAAAAGAAAAGGGTGATTCTTTAGTCCTGAGACGAATCGTCCTTGGTAATTCTCTTCTTCGGCTTCATTTCGGGCTTGCTGGAATCTCTGAGAGAAACTCGCATCAACCGGGCACCGCCGACCATGGAGACCAGGAAGTCCTCCATTTGGGGGGTAAACTCCTGCCGTTGGCGGACCTTCTGGGCAAAGCAGACGGCCCAGTACATCAGCGCTCCTATATACCCACCTACCTGCATCTGATCGAGCCGGTGATAGGTGTCAGCCGCCTCCGCGGTAGCTGTTCCCACATTCATCTTCAACATGGTGGCGGTCAAGCTGACCAGGGCATAGAAACCGAGCCCGGTGCCGAGCTGCAGTTCGCGGTCGCGCCAGCTGAGGGACAGAAACTGACTGAATCCTGCAAGGGCAACAAAAAATACGATTCGCAGCGCGGAAGTTGCCACGTCCACGTGGACCTGGATCTGGCTCAGATGATCAAGACGGGAAAATCCGGGGGGCTTGGCGAAAGGCCAGATCAACGCCAGAGCTACTGCGAAGGCCCCTGCAACAATAAATACACTTCGCGAAGAAAGCTTCGAACGGATAGGGCTCAGGACCGACATAGACAATTCGACGAGAACGCAAAAGAGGAACAATGCGTCGATGATCTCGGCTGCATCAAAGATCTTCAGCTGGAGATTGATGGGGTAATGCGCGGGGAGTGAAAGACTGGCGCCTGTAAGAACAAGCAGGAAGAGGTTGTAGCAGAAGAAAAGGGGAAGTTTTTTATAGGTCTTTCTGTAAATCAGCAGGCCAATAACGATCGCCTGAACCACTTCAGCCAGCAGCTCGAGCTTGAATTCCAGGGTCATCGTCTGCCTTCATCGATACATCATCGACAGAGGATCACGTTCAGGTTAGCAGCCCCTGGTGCTGTTGCCGTTCGAAAACTAAACGTTAGTCACCATTTTTAAAACGGGCCTTGGACTGACGATAGTCGGAATACCAGCCAGTTTCAAGACGGGCCTAGGTGAAACGATGGTCGGAATACCAGCCAGCTTCAGAACGGGCCTGGGTGAAACGATGGTTGGAATGCCAGCCAGTTTCAAGACGGGCCTGGGCGAAACGATGGTCGGAATACCGGCCAGCTTCAGGACCGGGGTCGGCGAAACGATGGTCGGAATGCCAGCCAGCTTCAGGACCGGGGTCGGCGAAACGATGGTCGGAATACCAGCCAGCTTCAGGACTGGGGTCGGCGAAACGATGGTCGGAATACCGGCCAGCTTCAGGACCGGGGTCGGCGAAACGATGGTCGGAATACCGGCCAACTTCAGGACCGGGGTCGGCGAAACGATGGTCGGAATACCGGCCAACTTCAGGACCGGGGTCGGCGAAACGATGGTCGGAATACCAGCCAACTTCAGGACCGGCGTCGGCGAAACGATGGTCGGAATGCCAGCCAGCTTCAGGACCGGGGTCGGCGAAACGATTGTCGGGATCGCTGATTTTGCAACAGGATGCGTGGAAGGCGCTGCTACCGCGTTAACTGCGGACAGAGCAAGAGCCGAACCAAGAGCCACGCATGAGACTTTCAACCATGAGCGCATTTGGATATTCCTCAACTGGAGAGCGGAAACCTGCTCGAAGACTAACTGAAAGATGGATGTCCGGTACAACAAAAGTACTGAAGTTACTGTAAAAAAAGTTAAGATATCGTTTTCTTGTACCAAAATGTGGTAAATAGCGTGAAACGCTGCCAATAACGTCACGTTACCCGCTTGACGCTAAGTGCCCTCTTGTTGGGTACAATTCTCACCAAAACATAGTCGCTGGACGTCACCACCCGAGGTTCCGACCGTTGATTCCTGAATTCCGCACCCGATTCAATGCGAAATTTACCCCTGCTGCCTATCGCAACTTGCTGGCCCTGATGGCGGAGCGCTGCGGGGGCCCGGTAAAGTTTCGAGTTGCTGAAACGCCTATCTTTGTTGGGCAGCATGTGCTGGACGGGATGTCGAGACTCGGCGCAGGCATGGCCCAGGCCCTTATCGCAGACCTCCAATACCTGGAAGCAGCTCGTCGCGCGATCCCGCCTGGATATGACGTCGCCGGCCAGACCGCTCATCCGCACTTCCTCACCGCGGATTTCGCCCTGATTCGAGCCGGATCGGGGGATTTGGTTCCGCGCCTGGTCGAAATACAAGCCTTTCCATCGGTTTTTGCCTACCAGGCAGAACTCTGCGCCGCCTATCAGGAGGTTTTCGGACTGCCCTCATCCCTGGGCACCTTTCTTGGCGGCTTGAACGATGAGTCCTATTGGGACCTGCTACGAAAGGCAATTGTCGGCCGGCACCAACCGGAAAATGTCGTTTTATCCGAGGTGGACCCGCTGAATCAGAAGACTTTCCCTGACTTTGAGCTCACCCGGCGCCGTATGGGCATCGCGGTGGTGGACATTGCGTCGATCGAGCCGGACGGGAACAAGCTTTATTACCGGGACGCCGGCGGCCGGCGCATCCCCATCCATCGCATCTATAACCGTGCTATCGCCGACGAGCTGATTTCCCGAGAGATCCGGTTGCCGTTCGATCTTTCGCGGGCGTGGGATGTCGAGTGGGCGGGGCACCCGAATTGGTATTTCCTAATTAGTAAATACTCGTTGCCCTATCTCTCCCGCTCCGGCAGGTTTCCGGAGGTCCCGCCAGCCTGTTTTGTCGATGAGTTTCTGAAAGGGGAGGGCAAGGATTTCCTCGCTGCCCAAGGAGTTGAGCTTCCTGGCTCGGAGAGCCCTGACGCCGCTTATGAAAACCTCTTGCTCAAGCCTCTGTTTTCGTTTGCCGGGAAGGGGATCGAATTCTCGCCGACGCGGGGGCGTCTTGAGTCGCTGGGGCCGGAAGAGCGGAAGAACCATATCCTCCAGCAAAGGATGCACTTCGAGCCCACAATTCAAACCCCATTTGGGCTGACCCAGGCTGAGATCCGCATCTTATATGTATGGCCTGACGAAGGGGAGCTGACTCCGGCCCTTTCCCTGGTCCGTCTGGGTCGCGGAAAAATGATGGGAGTGGATCACAACAAAAACCAGGAATGGGTGGGTGGATCGGGGGCTTTTTATGTATGATTGCGAAACGCAACTCTGTGGTTTTCTCTGCTCGTCTTCAGATGCCTCCTCCCCTCGAGAGAGTTACCTATCCGATTACCACTTTTAAACTTTCGTGCTCTAGGTTCTGCTGTCAAAGATGTATACAGTCAGCAGTGGTAGATAAAGCGGAAAAGGAAATCGCATGATGGAGATATCGAAGACGACGCCTCCCGAGGAACAGGAAGCAGCAGGCCGCGGAACTTTTCTGAAAGAAGTTCGCTGTGCCGTCCGCTTTCCGCTCTCTCTGCCGGTCGAACTGACCGAGGACAAAGCACACGAAACTCCCGCTGTCACGCGCAACGTTTCGGCGAATGGAGTGCTGCTTGAACTCAGTGGTCCACTTGATGTGGGAGATGAACTTGACTTCCATTTGAGGATGCCCGGAAGTGTGCTTGGCACTCCCCAGGATGTGTTAGTTCACTGTCGTGGACGTGTGGTACGCTGCTCCTTAAGCCAAAGTCATTATCAGGCTGCTGCCACGATCGATGAGTATCAATTCGTGGAGCAGTAAAGCGGCCTGAGTGTAATGGCTGTAGCGGCCACCTATGGAAATTCTTGACGAAACAAACGACGGCGAAGTTCTAGACGCACCAGTTAAGCCGGGAACTGTCCGCATCATTCTTGCGGACTCCCAGGCTATCTACCGGGTCGGAATCCGCAAAATTTTTGCGCTCGAAGACGATGTCCGTGTAGTAGCCCAGGCCGACTCCATGGACAACCTGCGTTCAGCTCTCGAGCGTCATCCAGCCGATGTTGTTCTGCTTGAGGGCGGGCTCCTTACCGGACAGCCAAACGCCATTCCCGACCTTCTTCGTGTTGCCCCGGACGTGAAGCTGATCGTACAGGCTCTCGGAAGCGACGAAGCGCAGACTGTGGAACTTTACCGCCGTGGTGTTCGCGGTATCATCTCGCGCTCAATCTCTCCCGACTTGCTGGTGCGCTGCGTTCGCCGCATCGCCACTGGCGAAACCTGGATCGATAACCAGGCAGTCAACTGGGTCATCGAAGCCTATCGCGCGCAGGCCGCCGCACTTGTCAGCCCCCGCACGCAGCCCCGGCTCTCGCCAAAAGAGACCGCGATTATCACCTGCATTACGCAAGGCAAGCGCAATAAGGAAATCGCGTTCCAGCTTGGCACGACCGAGCAGGTCATCAAGAACTACCTGCGCAAGATATACGACAAGCTCGGCGTATCCGACCGGCTAGAGCTCGCGCTCTACTGCCTCCACAACAAGATCATCAAGTCCGACGCGGACGAGGTGGTCGTGGCGCAGAAGATCGTCAGCCGCTAATCGAAACTGGTTTGAAAACGAAATCGGCGCTGCCCAAGGGCGGCGCCGAAGCTTTTTGCAACGAGAATTCACTTAACCTCGCAGAGTTCTCCCTCGCAGCTCACAGGTGTCTGCGTATCCATGCAGTTCTTTCGTGCGAGCTCAAGCAGGCGGATAAATTCGTCAAGCTGCTTGCGGTCGAGATGCCCCAGCAGCTCGGTGGGGATCTGCGTGATCTCCGGATCGACCTTGCTGAGAAGCTCAAGGCCCGACGCGCTGATCTGCGTCCAGACCACGCGGCGGTCTTTCTTATCCCGCTGCTGGCGGATGAACTTCTGGGCCTTCATTCGCGCCAGCAGACGCGTAATGTCCGGCACCGCCGTGATCATGCGCTCGCCCACCTCGGAGCAAGTGAGCCCCTGGGGCTGCGCGCCTCGAAGTATACGCAAAACGTTGTACTGAGTCGGCGTGATGCCCCAGTGCCGCGTTCTGCGCACAAATGCACGCTGCAGACAGTCTGAAGTTCTCAACACATTGAGCAGCGCTTCCTCCTCAACGCTTGCAAAGGGCCGCTGCTGTGCGATCTCCTGCTTCAAACCCGCCACTCACTAGCTCCCGTGAACCGAGAAGATGTCGGCCCGGGCTGAATGCGCGAGCCGCCACTACTACTGTTTCACAACATCCAGCTCGATGCTCAACTGCACGTCGTCGCCCACGACGGCCGACGGCATCTTCGCTCCGATACCAAATGCGGTCCGGCTGATCGTGGTGGTTGCCGAGAAGCCAGCGTGCGTCTTGCCGCCCATGCCGGGCGCGGGACCCATCGGACCCTCTACCTGAAGCGTCACTGGTTTTGTCACTCCGTGCAGCGTCAGATTGCCCTGGACGGTCAGACCCTTGTCTGCCTTGGCTACGCTGGTGCTCGTGAAGGCTGCGGTGGGGAACTGCGCTGTGTCGAAGAGATTCGGGCTCTTCAGATCGTTGTCGCGCGGGGCAACACCGGTATCCACAGATGCCACATCGATCGTCATCTTCACGCTCGACTTCGTAATGTCCGCCTCATTCCACGTGATGGCGCCGTCTGAAATCCCGAACCGTCCGTGCACCTTCGAAATGCTCATGTGGAGAATTGTGAAATCCACTTCGCTGTGCGCCTTGTCGGGAACCCATGTGGAGGTCTGGGCACTCATGGGAATCGTCATGGCCAGAACGCCAAGTGCCAATATCAATCGCTTCATTCGTCGTATCCTTTCAAAGCCGAGCGACAAAGCGCCGGCAGTTGCTTAATTGCCGTTGTTGCATCTTCGTCAGCAGAGAGCATCTCGAAGACGGGCGCCGGAAGGAACTCGAGCGCCGGGAAGCCGCAGGTTTGTGTTTTAATGGACGCGCGACGAGCATTACTCGTTTCAACAAATATCTTTTCCGTTGCTACTGAGGCCTGTCAATCGGGAAGTGACCGTCTGTTATTCTCCGGCTCATGTCCTTTGTCCACGACTTCAGGCGTCTCAGCCCCTCGCAGCGGCACACCTTTATCGCGGCTTTTCTGGGCTGGACCCTCGACAGTCTCGACTTCTTTCTCCTGATCTTCTGCGTAAAAGCCATCTCCTCGGACTTCCATGCAAAGCCATCCGAGGTTTTGAGCGCAGTCTTTCTAACCCAGGCGTTCCGCCCCGTCGGCGCACTTCTTTTTGGTGTCCTTGCCGATCGCTACGGCCGGCGCCCGGTGCTGATGTTCAACATTCTCAGCTTTTCGGTTATAGAACTCGCCTGCGCCTTCGCTCCTTCGCTCGGCATGCTGCTCGTACTCCGTGCGCTTTTTGGAATTGCGATGGGCGGCGAGTGGGGAGTAGGAGCCGCCCTTGCCTTTGAGACTCTGCCGACCGAGGGACGCGGCACGTTCTCCGGGATTCTGCAGGAAGGCTACGCCTTCGGATCGATACTCGCGTCCGCCGCCTTTGCGCTGTTCTTCCACGCCATTGGATGGCGCGGTCTGTTTATTCTGGGGGCTTCGCCCGCGCTTCTCGTCTTCTACGTGCAGGCACGCGTCAAAGAGTCGCCTGTATGGCTCGCCTCTGCACAAAAACGCCGCGCCACCCTCGAGCAGGAGTCTTTCTCGCAGAAGGCCGGCAAACTCAAATCTTTCCTGCCGACGTTTCTTTTTCTCATTCTGCTGATGACTGCCTTCATGTCTTTCTCGCATGGAACGCAGGATGTCTACCCCACTTTTCTCGAAGTGCAGATGAAGCTCTCGCCGCAGCTTGTTGGGACCATCGGCGTCATCTACGGTATCGCGCAGATCGCAGGCGGCTTTGTCTTTGGCACCTTGTCTGAAAAGTGGGGCCGCAAGCGAGCGATCATCGCCGCGGCTCTGCTTTCTCTGCTCGCGATTCCCGCATGGGCTTACGGACGCACGGCGCTCACGCTGGCCATCGGAGCGGTTGTGATGCAATTCATGGTGCAGGGGGCATGGGGCGTAGTTCCTGCGTACCTCGCCGAACTTACACCCGCGCCGGTACGCGCCACTGCTCCGGGACTTGCTTATCAACTTGGCGGGCTGGTCACCTCGTGGAATGCGAAGGCGCAGGCGCTGGCTGCGGAAAAGTTGGGAAGCTACAACCATGTCCTTGCGATCACGGTTGTGATTGTTGCATTATCGCTGGCACTTCTGGCGTCGCTGGGGCACGAAGTGAAGGGCAGAGACATGGCGGCGGACTGAGGGCGTTAATGTCGGTGCTGGGCTCGTTTAGGACGAGCGGTGAAGCCGAAGAGCAACTACGGGTGTTTCGACTGCGCTTCGCTCCGCTCAACATGACATTGTTATTCGGTGGGCAGACCTTGCAGGCCAGACGATCGTTTATCGCCCATAATGAGCCGTCAGCTCGCCCTTTTCCAGTACATGCCCTTTCATCGCTGCCTCCACATGGTCACGCGGCGCGCCGGCGGGCACATCCACTTCGGCGTCGAGTGCATACAGCCGGAAGACATAGCGATGTGGCTTTCCCGCCGGAGGACAGGGGCCGCCGTAGCCCACCTTCCCGAAGTCAGTCTTACCCTGCCGGCCTCCATGGGCCAGCTGGCCCTGTTTGGGAACCCCTTCCGGCAGTCCGCTGGTGTTCGCAGGCAGGTTGAAGAGCACCCAGTGCGTGAAAGTTCCGTCCGCATCGGGGTCAGTCAAGGTGAGTGCCAGGCTCCTGGCATTCGCGGGCGGTGCAGTCCAAGTGAGCGCGGGCGACTTGTCTTCTCCGTCGCATGTGAACTCTTTAGGAACTTTGCCGTCCCGCAGGCTTGAACTTGACAGGGTGAGCGGAACGTCGGACGCGGCCTCTATGGTTTGCTCGTGATGCTTGCAACTCGCCAGGAACGGAACAGCGAGGAGCAGCGCCAGCAGCAGGAAAATGCGCCACAACAATCCCGCCGAAATATGAATGTGCTTGAAGGGGAGAATCGGTTCGTAGAGATGCATATGAGCCAACCCTCCTTTCGCTTTCTTGCGGCGAATCGCCGAACTCGACCCAAGTATAGCGCCGTCCCCAGCGTCTGGCTCAAACCTACCTGGCCGGGTCAGCTCAACGCGATCGCGCGTCCTCACCCATGTATTTCCAGCCATGCGGCCCACCGCATCCAGCCCTGCGGGGTCGACGCGGAAATCCTCAAACAGCTCCTGGCGCACATGAAACCGAACGATCTCGCCAAGCACGATCACTCCGCTGGCGGGCTTGTCTCCGGTGTAGATCACCTGCAAAAGCTTGCATTCCATCTGGGCCGGCGACTGGGCAACCCGCGGAGGCTTCACAGCCTCGCTCGCCACCGGAGTCAACCCCGACAGCTTGAACTCATCCACTTCTGGCCCGACCTCAGCTGCAGTTGTATTTGCCTGCGCGGCGATGTCTTCACTGACCACATTGATCACGAACTCACGCGTGGCTTCCACATTGCGCAGGGTGTCTTTTCGTCCTGCCGGCTCCGCCGCACGGCCGGAGCGCAAAACAGGGCAGAACAGCACAGTGGGCGGGGCCGATCCAACACCGGCGAAGAAGCTGAAGGGCGCGAGGTTGGCATTGCCCTCTGCATCTACAGTGGACACCAGCGCGATGGGACGCGGAACGATAATGCCTGTCATCAGCCGGTAGATATCGCGCGGCTGGTGCCGGGCTGGATCGATCGAAAGCGTTCCGGCTCCCTGAGAGTTGTCCATATTTGATAGCCTAAGGCACTGGCGCGGGCAGCCCGGCGTCTGGCTGGTGGAATCGCTGACGCGCAAACCATGCCGAATGAGATGCCTTCGGCGAAATTCGTCGTACCGTAACACAGGTTGGTGCACAATCAAGGGATAGGAAGGGACCGTTTTGCCTCGTATCCACTTTCAACAGCAGCTTGCCGAACTGAAGGATCAGCTTCTTGCCATGGCCGCTCTGGCCCAGCAGGGAGTGGAGTCTGCGGTCGATGCGTACATCCAGCGTGACCAGACGCTCTGTCTTTATGTGAAGCAGAATGAGACTGCTATAAACACCGCGCAACGCGAACTGGACGAAATGGCATACGAGCTACTGGCGAAAGAGCAGCCCATGGCAATCGATCTGCGCTTCATCCTTGCGGTGATTAAAATCAACGGCGACCTCGAACGAATCGGCGATCAGTCTCTTGGCATCGCCCGCCGCACCCGCGACATTATGAAGACCGAAGAGGTAGAGCTGCCGGTGGACTTTGCGGCAATGCGGGAGTGCGCGGGCCGCATGATCCGCACCGCCATCCTGTCACTGCTCGAAGGGGATGCGCGGATTGCCGACTCCGTGCGCGAGATGGATGACGAGATCGATCGGATGAACCGGACGGCGCAGGCAGATCTGCTCAAGCTTATTCAGGACAAACCGCAGTACACCCAGCAGGCCATGAACGGAATGATGGTGTCCCGGAGCCTCGAACGCATCGCCGATCACGCTGCCAATATCGCCACCGATGTCATCTTCTGGGTCCGCGGCGCTGATGTTCGCCACCAGCTCAGCCTGTCGATGGACTGACCATCAGCTACCCTCTGCCCGATTGTCGACTTGAGTCGAAACTTCATGGCCTTTCATTCTTTTTAAATGAATGAGTTAGGGCGATTGCGGGAAGAAATGGTTTCGAAATATTTTGCGGCTGAGTATGCGGGAATTTGACTGGGAAAGAACCCGAAAAAGAGGGTCAGGGTTTGTCCATGGAAACGTTACCACGAAGTTGTATGTTCCTCGACCCCGTTTGCTGGCATGATGAATTTGCTCATCCCTTACTTCACCTGCTCGAGGATATTCCCCGCATGGGTTACCATTACCGTCCTCTTCTCGAAGTCTTCCGAGATGCCCTCAAAACGCTCCAGAATGAACCAGGCCCGATGATTCCCGCCAAGGCGGAACTGATGGAGTACCTGCGAAATCGCATTGCCGAGCATGAAGGCTTGAACCGCGCCACTGCCAGCTAGCTGCGAGAATTTTCCCCGTCTCTTCGAGATGGGATGTACGCAGCATCTGAATCTGTATTACCCGCCTAGACTCCCATGTGCCGCCTGAGATCCTCCGGGTGATTACAGTTGGCAAGAGCGGTCTCCGATGTGATCCTTCCCAGGCGAACCAGTTCCGCGAGCGACTGCTCAATCGTCAACATCCCTTCTGAACGACCCGTTTCGATCACAGCGCGAAGCTGATGGTCGTCGCCTCTCCTGATCAGATTCCGAATACCGCTGGTTGCAATCAGAATCTCGACCGCGGGATAGCGATCGATGCCGTTTGCCGCGGGCAGAAGGCGCTGATGGATCACGGCCAGCAGAGCAAGTGAAAGCTGCCGCCGCACCTGTGCCTGGAAGTTGGAAGGGAAGATGTCGAGGATACGGCCGATGCTCTGCGCGGCATCGTTGGTGTGCATCGATGTGAGAACGAGATGGCCTGTCTCCGCTGCGGTCATCGCGGCGGCCATGGTTTCGCCGTCGCGGACTTCGCCGATGAGGATTACGTCTGGATCCTGGCGAAGCACGGAGCGGACTGCCTCGGCGAAGCTGTTCGTGTCCATGCCGAGCTCGATCTGCTCGACCAGGGACTGGCGGTTAGGATGTTCGAACTCGACCGGGTCTTCAATGGTGATGATGTGATCCTGCCGGCTTGAGTTGATCTGATTGACGAGCGCGGCCATCGTCGAAGACTTGCCGCAGCCGGTCGCGCCGGTTAGGAGAATGAGTCCCTGACGCCGCTCTGCCAGGGTTGCGATCTGCTCGGGAAGATTGAGCGACTTGAAGGTTGGGACCTCCGCGGGAAGGAGGCGAATGGCCGCGGCAAGGGTTCCACGCTGATAGTGGAGATTGGCGCGAATTCGTCCGACACCTTCATTGACCAGGCAGAGATCGAGGCACTTGAGCGCCTGGAGTTGCTGGGCCTGCGCAGGACTGAGCAGTGGGATCAAGATGTTTTGAATATCGGCGTCGGTAAGGACCGGGCCCGAATCCGCGCGAAGAGCACCGAGCACGCGAAATGTTGCCGGAGCGCCCGCGACGAGAATGATGTCGGAGGCGTTCGATTGCATCGCAACCGAGAGCAGTGCGTCGAGAGTGAGGTGGGAGGCGGGTTCAGTCATCAGTGCGAGGCTCATCGCTTGCAGGACATCTTAATACGTAACTTTCTGACCGCATTCTCTCTCCCACCCAAGGCGCTCGGGAATAGCCATGATGCGGAGCGGGTGGGTGCGGCCTGGATGGCGAACCCACCGCAATTGTGAGAGACGCAGTATGAGTTGCGAACGCTCAGAGCGACAACCCGGACACTACATCGAGCGGGCCCGCGCAAGCTCCACGATTTTGTCGATCATATCGGTATACGAGTAGCCGGCCTTTTTGGCTGCCATGGCGAATTCCGCCTGGCTGGAGAGCCAGGGATTTGGATTTGCCTCGATGACGTAGACCTGCCCCTTCTTGTTCAGGCGCATGTCGATGCGGCCGTAGTCGCGCAGCTTGAGGGCGCGATAGGCAGCGAGCGCAGTGTCCTGCAGCTTCTTCGTGATCTCCTCATCGAGGTCTTCGACGGGGGCGGACTTGGTCACCTTGTAGGCTTCGGTCTCGTGATCGAATTTCACGTCCTGCCCGGCGATTCGCGGAGTTCCTTTGGGCAACTTGGAGAGATCGAGCTCAATGAGCGGAAGCACTTCAGGATTGTCGTTGCCGAGAACCGACGCGTAGATTTCGCGGCCCTCGATGTACTCCTCGATGAGGGCGGGGCTGTCGAATTCTTCGTGGATGTAGTGAATTCGCTCCATCAGCTCTTTCACGCTCTCGACGACGGAGCCGTTGTCGATGCCGATCGAACCGTCTTCAGAGACGGGCTTCACGATAAGAGGGAACTCTATGTCGTGAGAGTGATCGGTGCGGCCTTTGTAGGAGGTGGCGAAGTCGGGCGTCTTGATTTTATGAAAGTCGAAGATCTTCTTCGCGATGGATTTGTCCTGAGCGAGAAGGAGCGCCTGCGGGCCGCCGCCGGTGTAGGGGATGTGGAGCAGTTCGAGATAGGCGGCTATATTTTTATCCATCTTGTCGTCGCCGGCATAGGACTCGGTGAGATTGACAATGAGGTCGGCACCACACCTGGCGAGCGCAAGGAGCGACTGGTTTTTACCGTCGAGGACGTAATAGGAAGGCTCGTGGCCAAGCTTGGTAAGCGCTTCGAAGATCTCTTCCCGATCATGCATCGGGTCTTTCTTTTTCTTCGGGCGCTTGCCGTTCTTGCCGCGTGGCGCCTTTACCGGCTCCGGTTCCGGCTCAGGCGGTCCTTCTTCCCAAACATCGTGCAAGATCGCTACTTTCAAATTTGCCATGTCGCCTCAACATCTTTCCCGTTCATCTCGGGCCCTGGATCAAGGCTGGATGAATTTGCCTCGAGTGATGTAGTTCATCGCCAGCGCAGTTGCGTACGCGGTGATTTCGGTCAAGTATTCTCTTTCACATTTTATGTCGGCGCGCAGGTTGAGTTCACCAGCTTTTGTTTCTATGGTTTCGACTAGTTTTTTCACAAGGGGCCGCTGCACGCCGGTCCAGTAGTTGACTTTGTCGATGAGCGTCTTGCGATTTTCGCGAAGCAGGTCAATGGCGGGACGAACATTTTTTCTGCGACGGCGCGAGACGCTGAAGATGTCGCGCAGATCCGAGTCGAGCGGAAGATCGCCGGGACTGAGCTGCTGATCGAGCGCGCGCTCGTAGAATTCGCCGACGGTGACGGACATTTCGTCAACCGTGATATCGGTGTCGCCGTGCGCGACGACGGGATCCGCATCGCGGAGTTTGCGACCGATGCGATCCATGTACAGCAGCTTCTTCATCGCGCCCCAGCCTTTATAGCGCTGTCGCCAGTTGGAGCGCGGAGTGAGCCACACGGCGAATGTTTCTGCGAAATCTTCGTCTGGGTGTTTCTGCGCGTACCAGCCTTCCATGTGGCGCACGAACTGTCGCGAGAAGGGAACCGGCTTGTAGTTGTCGCGATAAGGGCGGCGGAAGGGACCGAAACAAGCGCGCCATTCTTCGCTCTTGAAGAGCGCGTAGGCGTAGTTGAAAGCGTGGCCGGCTTCGTGGCGCAGATACATCATGATTTGACGCGCGTCTTCAATGTCGTTCATGGCGGACTCAAGACGCTGGAGCTTGGGGTCGGCGAGGTAGAAGGGAATGCCGATGACGGGCTCCATATTGGGGCAGCCCCACTCATCCGTGAGATAGCACTTGGGGCGGAACTTCTTCAGGCCTTTGGCCTCGAGTTCCTGGTAGAGCTGCTGGACGAAGCGTTCCAGCGGGGAGCCCTCCAGCTTCAACCCCAGCTGCTGGATGGGTTTGGATAGGATCTCCTGTACCTCTACGGGTGCTTTTTCGAAGTTAGCCACAGATGGTCATAACCTAGCACAGCGAGGCAGCGGTGGGGCTGAAACAGAGTCATGGGCTGGGTACGAGCGGGCTAGGAGGAGGAGCGAGATAGAAGGGAATCAGCCTAGGCGAGCCATGGAGAGGTCGAAGGAACTCGAGCCTTGTGCGTTCGGAGGGGCTTTGATTGGAAGGTAGACGGTGCATATGGTGCCGCCGCCGCGATACCGGGAGGACTCGCGGCTCCGGAAACGGATGCTGCCGCCGTGTTTCTCGATGATGCCGCGGCATATCCAGAGACCGAGGCCCGTTCCGGTGATTCCCTTGGTTGAGAAGAAGGGCTCGAAGAGACGGTTCAGGGTTTCGCTGCTCATGCCGATTCCGGAGTCAGCGATGGTCAAGCGGGCGCCGTGCCGTCCAGTTTCGGGATCGACGGCGCTCCGGGTACGGATCACGACGCGTCCTCCGCGAGGCATGGCGTCGAGTGAATTGGCGATGACATTGGTGATCAGATGACGTACTTCGCCATCGTGAATGATGAGGCGCGGGATTTCGCCGAAATGCTTCTGGACGGTGACGCTGTGCTTTGCGAAACGTGAAGAGAGCACCGCAAGCACGGTGTCGAGAAGTTCGTGCAGATCGGTGGAGCGAGGGTGCGTCGAAGAGCGGTGAAAGCGGAGGGTCTGAACCGTGATCTGCGAGATGCGCGACAGCTCGGACTGAGCGGTGTCGAGAAACTTGCGGGCGTCGGCGGGCAGCTCGCAGCGATCGAGAAGATAAAGGCAGTTGGTGATCGCTTCGAGAGGGTTGTTCACCTCATGTGCAATGACGGCTGCCAGGCGTCCAGCGACGGCTAGCTTCTCGGTTCTGCGCAGCATCTCCTCGCTCTTTTTACGCATGGTGATGTCGGCGATGAAGACGGCAAGGCGGCGTTCTTCGAGCGCGTTTTCCGGGTTGAGGACGGTGACGGCTACAAGCACGTCGAGGGTTTTGCCCTCGGCGAGGCGGCAGGTGGACTCAAAGAGCGACTCCTGCCGGTCGGAGGGTTGGGCCCGAAGCGCGGACACGATGGGTGAAGAGTCGGGGAAGAGATCAGAAAGCGAGCTCTCGCCGGCGCGCAGGAGGCCGGCGGAGTGTTGAAGCATCGACTCGATTGCTCCATTGGCGTAGACGATGCGCTGGTCGGCGTCAGAGATGATGAGGCCAAGCGGCATGGCGGCTACGAGGCGATCGAAGCGGCTCTCTGAGGCGAGCAGGGCTTGCTGGGCTGCCTGTTCGCGACGGCGGCTGCTGGCTTCAGCGAGTTCGCGTTCGATGGCAGGAACCAGGCGGACGAGGTTTTGCTTGCTGATGTAATCGGCCGCTCCGGCACGCATGGATGAGACCGCAGTCTCCTCCGTCACTGCGCCGGAGAGCATGATGAAAGGAATGTCGCGGCGAGTGCTTTTGAGAAGAGCCAGCGCCGCGGGACCGCTGAAGTTGGGAAGGTTGTAGTCGGCGAGGATAACGTCGAGCTGGGCATCAGAGGCGAGGAAAGCGCGCATCTCCGTAGCCGTCTCGACACGGTTGATGGACGGCTGGAATCCATGACGGCGCAGGTACCGTTCAATCAGGAACGCGTCTTCTGGATTGTCCTCGATGAGGAGGACGTGGAGTGGAGTTGCGCTCAGTTCGCCGGGGGACATTCGTTCAATACCAGCCAATACATGCCAAGTTGCCGGGTGGCCTCGGCAAAATCAGTGAAGTTGACCGGCTTGCGAATGTAGCTGTTGACGCCGAGTTGATAAGAGCGAATGACATCACGCTCTTCATCAGAAGACGTGAGGACGACGACGGGAAGCATGCGGGTGGTATCGCTTTCACGGATGCGTCGGAGAACCTCGAGGCCGTCGAGCTTGGGGAGCTTGAGATCGAGAAGGATGACTTGCGGCTTAAGCGGGTCGGCGCCGAAGAGTGTTTCGATAGCTTCGCTGCCATCTCGGGCAACATGAATGTCGTTGGCGATGTTTGCCTTCTTGAGCGCCCGGATCGTAAGGACCTCGTGGTCGGGATCGTCTTCAACGAGAAGGATGATACGGCTGGTCGTCGACATGGCGGTTATTCTAACGAAAAGAAAAAGGTTGCGCCATTATTGACCTCGCTGGTGGCCCAGATTTTACCGTGGTGGCGATGCACGATGCGGGATACGGTTGCGAGACCAATGCCGGAGCCTTTGAAATCTTTGTCGCCGTGAAGACGGTGAAAGGCAGAGAAGAGCCGATCGGCATAGGCCATATCGAAACCAGCGCCGTTGTCGCGCACGAAATAGGCATTCTGGGCTGGGTCCTTTCCGAATTCGATGAGGGCTGAGGGGATTCGGGAGGTGAATTTGACGGAGTTGCCGAAAAGGTTCTCAAGTGCGGCACGGATAAGTCTTGGATCGCCGGTGGCGTTCAGACCGGGCTCGATGCGAAACTCGATGGCGCGATCAGGATTCTCTTGAACAAGAGTCGTCGCCACGGAATCTGCGAGGGCGGAGAGGTCGAATTCGGAGCTTTCAACCTCGGCGCGGGTGATGCGCGAGAGCTGGAGAAGTGCATCGATGAGCTGGCCCATGCGCTGCACTCCAGCGCGTATTCGGCGGATGTAATCTCGTCCGTTGTCGTCCACGGCTTCCGCGTAGTCTTCTTCGAGGGCGAGGCTGAAGCCGTCTACGGTGCGGAGCGGAGCACGTAGATCGTGAGATACGGAATAGGAGAAGGCCTCAAGTTCGCGGTTGGTGGCCTCAAGCTCGGAGGTTCGCTGATCGACACGTCGTTCGAGGGTCTCGTTCAACTCGCGGATCTCTGCAGTGGATGCAATGATGTGCTCGTTAGCTTCGCGAAGCTCGACTGCCTGAAGTTCGGTCTTCCGACGGAGTTCACGCTCGCGATATAAGTAACGCGACATAACGACGATGAGGATGATGTCGAGGATCGTAGCCAGCGCAACGGTGATACGGGTGCGAATATCGGCCTTTCGTGCCTCAGCCAGTCGGACCTCGAGAAGTCGTGTCTCCTCAGCCTGCATGTCCTTACCGATTCGGCGGAGGATGTCCATCTCGATCTTGCCTCGCTCGGTAACGGCCAATGCAGCCTGAGCCATGGAGGAACCGCCCTGGCGGAGGTCGATGGCGTGTTCGAGCAGCTGATTGCGAACGGTGATGTGGCTTCGCATTTCGGCAAGGCGCGACTGCTGCGACGCGTTGTCGGATGTGAGCTGCTGAAAGAAATCGAGCTCGCCGGGCAATTCTCGCTCCGCAGCGGTGAAGGGCTCCAGAAAGCGGGGATCGCCGGTAATGAGGAAGCCGCGCTCGCCGGTTTCGGCGTCTTTTTCGGCTCCCATGATGATTTCAACCTGCGCGATTACCTGATAGGTGTGTTGGACCCAGGATTGAGAGTGTTCAAGGACTGCGACGGAACGGTACGCCACAATCGCATTGGCGCTGACGAGCAGAACCGCGAGAACGGTGACGAGGCCAATTGAGGATTTGCGGCTGATAATTTCCATGCGCAGTGTAATTGTATGTGGTTGGATGCACCAAAAAGGGAGACGGCGGGGAATCTGATGCGGGGGGAAGTCGGGCTGAGCTATAAGGTAGTGTCTCTGGCTTGTTCTGACGCATGGCGGACGAAGATATGTATGGCGAGAGCGATCACCTTTCGGTAGAGACTTTCGGTTGGTACGCGTCGATCACTGACCAGCGGGAAGGATTCGTGATTCGGATCGAAAAATGTGATAGTTCGAAAAAGCGATCTCGTTTATGAAATTCTGGTCCGGGCCAAGCGCGAAGCGATGGTTGATTTCTCCCGAGGGAACGATGGTACGAGCTCGAGAGATGGCAATGGCGCTGGTCGGGCAGTAGTAGATCTTTCCAGCAATCTCGACAGGCCCGTATTCGACTGAGAGATCGGCTCGCGAGAGGGCGTCTCCCTGCATCGCTTCACTAAATATAGTGCCCAGGTCGCCCCGATCGAGGTCTGCCTGAAGCGTGAGGCGAAGGATCGTTCCGGTGTCGGGATCAACTGTTATCTCGCCATGGTAGGCGGTTCGCCGGTCGACGACGGAGAGTATGTAGTTGTCAACGGGAACACAGCAAAACCGAACAGCATAGGTCGACTTGCCGTAGGGGACTGAGAAGCGAAAGACAGCGGCGCGGGCCGGTAGTTGTTCCCAGCGGCTCCACGAAAGGTTGCTGCGAGCCGAATCGAAAAGCACGGTTCGGAGGACAGGGCCGAAGGTTCCCCATGCCGTTAGTCCAAACTGTGTTTGCTGCTTCTTTTTGGTACGAATTGGCTCGGTCTGCTCCACTCCATCGCGAAATCGAACGATGGATTGGGTGTTGGCAACGATGTGAGGCGGAAGATAGCGGGCCGGTATCGTCTTGCCTCGTTCAGTTCCCATCGGCCAGTCTTCGAAGCGTGTCGTAGTGCGTGTAGCGAAGAAGTTTGGCAGCTTATGCATAGTTTTGACGACGTAGTCGACGGCCATCCCGGCGATATGTTGCTGCTCTTCGACGGGCGGCGGCGCATCGGAAGGGATATCTTGCGCGGGAGGGGGAAGAAAAGCAGAGTTGTCTGCGAGCGCACTCAGCGCCTGTTTGCTGGTGACGCCACTCAGCGAAGCTCTGATGAGGGCGAGGTCCGCAAGTGAGATGCGTTCGGTGAGTTCCAGTGCGGTGAGGCGGCGGGCGATATCGCCGTCGCGGCGACTCTGGAAATGAGAGATGATCTGATTGAGTTCTGAGACTGTGACGGGTTCACTGGCTTGCAGCGTCGTCGAAGCGATCAATAGGAAAACTGCCCACTTCCGAATCAAAGAGCACCCGTATCGAAGACGGGTGAATTGTAGCGCACATCGCCCACGCAAGCTCGTGTGTGAGCGATCTGCGGGTGTTGAGAAAGGAAATTATTCTGTTCGCAAGCCGCTGAACTGCGAGGAGCGGATGAAGGCGTGAACCTGGCTGTTCGTGTCGAAGAACACTCCGGTGATTTCCCCGGTGGCGTTCATTGCGAGAGGAATTGTGAAATCCGACCCTGGAGCTTCAAAGACTGTGAACCTACCGTTGAGCTCGCGTTGAAAGCCATGCATCTGAAAGGTGTCGCCATCGAAGGTATATCCGGTGACACGACCGAGGAAGTCGATGCCCAGTGGCACGGTGTACGCCATTCCGGGGACGTCGATCTTCACAAACTTGCCGTTAACCTGACGCAGGAAGCCGTGTGGGTCGGTGGTGCAGGTTCCAGCAGGAAACGGGCATTGGAAAGCGTAGGCTCCGACGATCTGGCCCCATCCGTTGATTGCGAAGGGAGTTGTGTCGGTCGGATAAATGGCGGGAACGTCGATGTTCTTGACCTTCCCATCCCCGCGACGAAGGAAGCCATGGCCGTCCCGTCCGTTGTTGTCGGTCCAATGCCCGACAACCCATCCAATAGAGTTCGTGGCAGTCGGCAACAGAGCGAAGGCGTTGTCGATATCGAACAAGGTAATGCGCCCGTCTGCCTTGCGAACGAAACCTTGAAATGCATTAGGATTCGGCGCCGAGAGGTTGGTCTGCATCCACCCGACGATCTGCCCCTTGGCGTCGATTGTGGTGGCCTCCGTGTCCCAGGCATCGGGAGCGTCGAAGGTGATGATCTGGCCATTTGGCTGGCGCAGGAATCCGTGAAAGGGCGCCACACCGTCAGGGTTTGCCGTGTAAATGCCGGCAACCTGGCCCCAGATGTTGATGGTCGCCGGATAGGTATTCATGCCGGAGACACCGAAAGTGACGATCTTTCCTGATCTGTCGCGCACGAACCCGCGCACTAGGGTGGAGTTCGGAACTCCGTAATTGCCTGTTACCTCACCTGCCGAAGAGATTGCGGTGGGCTGGGTGCTGCTGCTACCTGGAACGTCAAATGGGGTGATTGTTTGAGATTGGGAAACACTGGACGAGAGAACAATGGCAAGGCAGACGGGTAGAAAATACTTCACGTTTGGACCCATTCCTTTTTTGTATGAATCGGAGAGTCTGTGTAGCCTTCGGGGCCGGGCTCTGTGCACCGGAAAGCTAAGATTCTGGCAGTTATTCTGCATGACTCTGATGGAGAAAGATAGAGGAATTTCGCTGAAAGCGAAGAGTTGGCGAGATCAGGTTCGCAGAGTGAGATGACGCCGTGCGGCATGGCGAGTTGGTACCTATGCCATGGGTACCAGGGCGTTACTCATTCGAATTGCGGCATGCAACGCTTGGCAAAACCGGTCTGCAAGTTGCGAATTTTCAGAGCAGCCATTTGCGTGAGCTGTGCTGCTCATCCGTTGTCTCGATGATCATTCAGCTCGCAGTGCGTTTACGGGGTTGACCTGCGAAGCGCGACGCGAGGGCAGATAGCAGGCGAGCAGCGCAATTCCCAGAACCGCGATTGTGGATAGCGAGTAGGTAAGCGGATCCATGGGGCTCACCTTGAAGAGAATCGAGCTCATGAAGCGCATGGTGCCAAATGCTGCTCCCACTCCAAAGACTGCTCCAATGCCGGCGAGAAGAAGTCCCTGACGTACGAACATGCCTGTAAGGTGATCGCGCTGCGCTCCGAGCGCCATACGGATGCCGATCTCGCGAGTGCGCTGAGACACGGCATAGGAGATGACGCCATAGATTCCGACAATGCCGAGAAGGAGAGCCATGCCTCCGGCGACGCAGAGCATGATGAGCGTGAACGATGTCCGCGCCATGGACTTGGAGTAGAGTTCGCCAACGGTTCCGGGTTCTGCGAGAGGAAGCTCTCCATTAATAGACCAGACGGCCTGCTGTATCTGGGTGAGGAAAGCGGCTGACCCGGCGCGTGGAGAGCGAACTGCGAACGTAACGCCGCGGTTCACCTGCTCCTTCTGGCCCTCGAAATTTACAAGCCACACGGGCCAGTAGACCGTGGCGGGAGGTTTTTTGCTCACGCCGTCGTAGTAGACATCGCGCGAGACACCGATGATCTCGCGCCAGTCGTCGGTGGTGCCGACGCGGATCTTCTTTCCAAGGGCGTTTTCAGCAGAGCCCCAGTATTCGCGAGCCAAATTCTCGGAGACGAGGGCGACGGGGCGTTTCTGATAGCTTTCGGCCCAGGTAAGATCGCGACCGGCGGCAAGGGAAATGCCGACCGTCGAAAAGTAGCCCGGCGAGATATTGATGAAGCGGCGGATTGGGGGGAGTTCGCCCTCCCGATAGGTGCGGTCCTGCGCGAAGATCGGGTCGTTCGAGTCGTGGCCGTCCATCGGGATTTCAGTGGAGAAGGCGACGGAGGAGACGTTGGGGATGGCAGCGAGTTTGTCGGCGACGGCCTGCTCGAATCGGAGTACGCGCTCACGCTGGTTTTCGGGGATGCTTGTCTCAGGGACGTATATACGGAACTTCTGGATTGAGGCGGGCTCAGTGAATCCTGCTGAGACGTTGGCGAGGGCACGGAAGGTGCGAATCATCAGACCGGAGCAAATAAGCAGCACAAGCGCGAGGGCGACCTGGATGACGACGAGAGCCTTGCGGGCCCTCTGGCGTTCGCGGCTCTGGGTGCCAGAGCGTCCGCCTTCGCGAAGGCCCGTGTACATACTGATCCCCGAGTACTTGAGAACGGGGAGCATTCCGATGACAACGCTCACGAAGAGGGTGGCCCCGAGGGTGAAAAGAATGACCGGGGGAGTGATGCCGATTTCGTGCAGGCGCGGGAGGCCGGTTGGCGCCATGGATACGAGAAGGCGTAATGCGCCGAAGGCCAGCGCGAGGCCAATTACACCACCGGCAACGCCGAGGGTGAGGCTCTCAACCAGAAGGCCGGCGGTGATGCTGCTGCGGCCCGCTCCCAAGGCGGAGCGAACGGCGAGTTCCTGGCGGCGCCCTTCGACGCGAACGAGAAGCAGATTGGCGACATTGGCGCATGCGACGAGAAGGACGACGATGATGGATCCCATTAGAACCCAGAGGACGTTGCCAATGTCACCAATGACGTCGTGCTTGAGGGTATGAAGATTGGCGCGGACCTTGGCCGACTCAAAGATGCCCGCGGGAAAGCCCTCCGGCGACGGAAAGCTGCGGATAGCTATGGGGAGAAGGCGATCGATATCGGCGTTGGCTTCTTTCAGGGTGACACCGGGCTTCATGCGGGCGATACCCCGGAAGCTGAAGTTGCCGAGCTTGGTTTTGCTGCGATCGATCTGCATGGGCAGGAAGATGTTCGCGTCGTAGTCGTCGAGGAAGGTGAAGTCACGCGGAAGGACGCCGATGATTTCGCGTGCGGTGCCGTCGACGGTGAGGGAGCGCCCGATGACGGACTTGTCGCCGCCGAATTTGCGCTGCCAGTATGCATGGGAGATGAGGATGGTTTTAGGCGCGTTTGGCGAATCATCCTGGCGACTGAAGATTCGGCCGAGCGCAGGCTGTACGCCCAGCATCGGGAATACGCCGTCGGTGACATCGAGGCCAGTGATGTGTTCGGGCTGGCCGGCTCCAGTGATGGAGAGCGAGTCGCCGTTGTACATGCCGACATCCTGCAGCGTCTTGCTCTGTTCGCGATCGATGAAGTAGAGGAAGGGCGCCATGTTCAGCTCGTCGAAGCCGATTCCGCTGGCGCTATGCCAGATGCCGATGAGCTGGTCGGCCTGCGGGTAGCTGAGCGGCTTGAGCAGCACGGCGTTTACCACTCCGAATACGACAGCGTTGGCGCCAATGCCGATGGAGAGGGTGATCAGGATGATCGAGGTAAAGAGGGGGGCGCGAAGGAGGCGGCGGACTACCTGCCTGAGCTGATCTTTGAACATGGATCCTGATCCTTGACGTGACGTTGGGCCGAGTCGTGATGGAGTCGGCCTTGAATGGTTGTACGCAGAAAATGCCGGGCGAGTTCGCAAAAAGTGACGAATGGTGATCAGGAATCTCGGCACCCAACCCGAGAGCTGGACATTATCGATTTTGTCGGTGCGGGGAGAGGCTGCTGGCGTTCCAAGGTGATTGTGAAAACATCATGATTTGATCGATTCCCAACCCATTGACCTATTGACATTGCGGACCGGAAAAACCAAGATGGACAGTTGGCAAATGGTAACGTTCCCAGCCAGCTCTACTGCCGACGCACGCCCGCACCACCAAAAGTAAGACAGAAATTTGCGAGGAGAAAAGGATATGCAGATCCTACGCAGGCTCCTGTTCGTTTTTTTGGCAGGCCTAACGCTACAAACCTCTCTGGCTAGCGCCCAATCCGATAACTCATCGATCACCGGAACTATCACCGATTCGTCGGGAGCGGTAGTGCCGCATGCGACCGTAACCATCACCAATGAAGCGACGGGCCAAGTCCGTTCAGTGACGTCGAACGATACGGGATTCTATGCATCCACGAATTTGCCGCCGGGGGATTACACGATCAACGCAACTGCGCAGGGGTTCCAGAGTTTTACGCAGACGCACAATCATCTGCAGCCGAGCATCCCGATGCGGGTGGACGCCGCGTTAAGCGTGGGAGCTTCCGCTACCACGGTGAATGTTGTCGCGGATGCCAACGTGATCCAGACGCAGACCGCGGCTGTGGGGCAGCTTGTGACGCAAGAGCAGGTGAAGAACATCCAGCTCAACGGCCGCAATCCGATGTACCTGGCTCAGCTTGAGCCGGGCGTGCGCAGAGGGTCGTCAATTTCAAACTTCAACTTCGGTCTCGACAACGGAATCAACATCAACGGTTCAAGCTCGCGCGAAAACGGAATGACATTCGATGGCGCTCCGATGGTGCGCAGCCGTGGAAATGGGACCAGCATCGGCGTTGCGGACACGGATTCAACGTCGGAGATGCAGGTGCTGACGGCGGCATATCCCGCCGAGTACGGCCGCGCGTCCGGCGGAATCATCCGCATTGTTCCGAAGAGCGGCGGCAGCAACTTCCACGGATCGGCTTTCGAATATCTGCGTAACTCGTTCTTCAACGCAAATACGTGGGCACGCAAATCGACTACAGACCCTTTGATCTACGGTCATCCGCCGGCTTTCCGCTTCAACCAGTTTGGGTGGAACTTCAACGGTCCGGTGTGGATTCCAGGGCTTGGATTCAATAGCCAGCGCAAGAAGCTGTTCTTCCTGGCGGGGCAGGAATTCATTCGCTACCGGCACGTGGACACGGCACAAAAGAAAGTGCCATCCGCGTTGATGCGGACGGGCGACTTCAGTGAACTGCTTGATCCGACAAGCATCTACAACTATTACGGAAAAGCGGTTCAGATCTCGAGTCCGACGACCGGGCTGCCATACGCGGGCAACATCATTCCTGCAGGGGAATTGAGCGCGAACGGGCTGGGGCTGCTGAATGCGTACCCCGCGCCGAATGCTGCGAATCCGACGTACGACTGGGTAGACGCGGCGATCTATCCCGAGAACCAGAGGAAAGATACGCTGGTGGTCGACTATGTGATGTCGGATAACCATCACCTGCGGTTCTCGCTGCTCAACTACAACTACGACAGCGTGTCTCCACACTACGGCAATTTCAACCGCACTCCGCAGGTATGGCACCGACCGAACCAGGTGGGAGTGGTGCATTACACTTGGACGGTGAGCCCGACGCTGGTGAACGAGGCGTATGTTTCAGCCAGTGCTGACCACGTGACAATCGGGATCGATACCAGCAGTGGTCTATTCGATCGCACGAAGTACGGTATCAACTATCCGTTCCTCTTCGCGCAGAGCGACAAGGAGATTCCGAACAAGATTCCGACGATTCAGATTGCGAACTTCGACACGCTGGATGGCGGGCCATATCCTTCGCACTCGGGCGGCGTGGTCTGGGACTTCGCGGATAGTATTACCAAGATTTTTGGCTCACACACGTTGAAGGCCGGCGTCCTGTATGAGCGCGAGAGCCAGAACGACTTCGACCAGATCAACGTGAGCTCGACAACGCCCGGAGCGACAAACAACCAGAACGGGTTCTTCACGTTCACGGATACGCGGGGAGGGAACTCCACGACACAAGCGGCAGTGGCGAATACCGCACTGGGCTTGTTCGACACGTACGGCGAGATTGGCGTTCGCTCGTACACGATTTTCTTGAGCAATATGTACGAGTACTTCCTGCAGGACACTTGGCATGTGAAGCCGAATCTCGTGATCGAATACGGAATCCGGCACAGCATCATGGACCCGTACTACGCGCGGTGGGGAAATCTATCGGTCTTTTCGCCAGCGACGTACGATCCTTTGACTGCGCCGAGCGTCGATCCCACCACGGGATTTGTAAGCGGCAGCAATCTGTATGACGGCATCGTCATCCCTGGGACGCACTTCCCGAGCAGCGCGCAAGGACACGTCCCCGACAACATCCTGAACGGGCAGTATGATGGCCTGTTCCACGGGTTCGACAAGGGATATAACCCGACGGTCTGGACCAACATTCAACCGCGCCTGGGCATCACCCTTGCCCTCGATTCAAGGACAGTGATTCGCGCGGGCGCAGGGCGGTATTTCGACCGGCTCGGCGTAAGCGACAGCGTTCACCTGGGCGGCAATCCGCCGTTCCAGCCTTCCGCGACAGTCAGCTACGGGGGAGTCGACACTCCGGGTGGTACCGGGGCAAACAACTACCCAATCAACATGACTTCGTATGCTTACAACTTTCCATCACCGGAGGCGTGGTCGTGGACGCTGACCGCAGAGCACGAGTTCCCAAAGGTTGGCGTTGCAACGCTCGGATATGTGGGACGTCGCGGACTTCATCTTCAGCATCTTGAAAACATCAACCAGCTGCAGCCGGGTACGCGGCAGGCGAA
>Ga0207695_10000437_pt1 | contig 91491 bp, 87 predicted proteins | sample KBSC54metaG_FD_184354 | JGI IMG/M metagenome (GOLD analysis project Ga0207695, IMG submission 184354) | Corn rhizosphere microbial communities from Kellogg Biological Station, Michigan, USA - KBS C5-4 metaG (SPAdes) (version 2) | ecosystem: Host-associated > Plants > Roots > Rhizosphere > Soil... | reverse complement strand
AACATGTGGGAAATGGAGTTGAAGACTCAGGAAAACAGCATCTGCAGCGGGCTCAGAATCCACTGCAGCAGTTGAAACAGCAGCGCCATGATTGGGCGCATCCAGACATTGGTGATGACGTTGGAAATGATCAACGCCATCACGATGAAAAAACCGAACGGTTCGATGCGCGACAGGCCAAGCGCCATCCGAGGCGGCAGGAGTGCTGCCAGCACGCGCCCGCCATCGAGCGGGGGCAGCGGAAACATGTTGAACGCCGCCATCACCATATTGACGAGAATGCCAGCGCGCGCCATGCCAATCAGGAACGGCTCGTTCACCCCGCCCATCGCGAACACAACTGCCAGCACGCCCCAGAAGATCGCCTGGACAAAGTTGGTGGCCGGCCCCGCCAGGGCCACCCACATGCCATGCCAGCGCGGATCGCGTAGACGGCCGAAGCGCACCGGCACAGGCTTGGCATAGCCGAACACGAAAGCGCCTTTTGTTGCGAAATAGAGCAGCAACGGCATCGCAATCGTGCCGATGGGATCGATGTGCCGCAGCGGATTAATGCTGATGCGGCCCATGACATAGGCCGTATCGTCGCCGAAATGCTTGGCGACATAGCCATGCGCCGCCTCATGCAGCGTGATGGCAAACAGCACGGGAATCGCGTAAACCGCGATGTTTTGGATCAGTGTGGGGTCCATAGGCGGGCTATTGTAGCAAGCGCGCGCCACGGCACGGCGCCACCGAAGCGCGCGCCAAGGCCTCGCCTACAGGCCCACGCGGGCCGGATCACCCCGGCCCTGGCGCACGAGTTCAGGCTCGCCGCTCGTCAAGTCAATGACCGTAGTCGGTTCTGCCGGGGCCGGGCCGCCGTCGATGACGAGTTCGAGCTGCTTTTCAAGCCGATCCCGAATGGCCTCTGCCTCGTTGAGCGGTTCGTCGTCGCCGGGCAGCTGCAGCGTGGCCGAGAGCAGCGGCTCACCCAGTTCGGCCATCAGCGCGAGGGGAATCGCGTGTTCCGGTACGCGCAGGCCAATTGTCTTGCGCGACGGGTGCGAGAGCCGGCGCGGCACCTCCTTGGTCGCCTCCAGCAGGAAGACGAACGGCCCCGGCGTCGCCGCCTTCAGCACGCGGTACTGCTTGTTGTCGACGCGCGCAAACGTGGCCAGCTCGGAAAGGTCGCGGCACATCAGCGTGAGGTGGTGCTTTTCGTCGATGCCGCGCACGCGGCGCAGGCGCTCGACGGCCGATTTGTCGTCCAGATGGCAGGCGAGCGCGTAGCAGGAATCGGTGGGCAGCGCGACCAAGCCGCCGGCTCGGATGATCTCCGCGGCCTGGCGAATCAAGCGTCCTTGCGGGGTGGTCGGGTGAATCTGGAAGAACTGGGACATGGCCGCCGCGTGATCAGGACATCCACCGGCTCCACACCGGCGTCAGGTTGTCGGGCAGCGGCGGCAGCGTGCCGAGTTCGACGCGGCCCTCGCCCGGGCCGTGGAAGTCTGAACCGCGTGACGCCAGCAGACCGTAACGGCGGGCCACGTCGGCGTACAACGCATATTGGTCGGGCGTATGGCTGCCGGTGACGACCTCGACGCCCTCGCCCCCTAGCGCTTTGAATTCATCAAACAGCGCGCTGTGCTCGACCAGCGACAGCGTGTAACGCCCAGGATGCGCCATCACCGCGACACCGCCCGCGCCCTTGATCCAGTTGATCGCGTCGGCCAGGCGCGCCCAGCGATGCGGCACGTAGCCCGGCTTGCCGTCACCCAGGTAGCGGTCAAACACTTCATGGATGTCGCGGCAGTGGCCATGCTCGACCAGGAAGCGGGCGAAATGGGTGCGCGAGACCATGTCGGGATTGCCGGCGTAGCCCAACGCACCCTCGTAGGCGCCTTCGATGCCGAGCTTGGCAAGCGCAGCGCTGATGTCTTCGGCGCGCGCGCAGCGGCCGGAGCGCGTGCGTTCCAGCCCCTGGACCAGATCGGCGTTGTCCGGATCGATGCCCAGGCCGACGATGTGCAGCGTGCGCCCCGCCCAGGTCACGGAAATCTCTACGCCCGAGAGGTAATCCATGCCCAAGGCCGTTGCGGCTTCGCGTGCGGCGGCCTGCCCACCCACTTCGTCGTGGTCGGTCAACGCCCAGAGCGTCACACCGTGGGCGGCAGCGCGCGCGGCCACTTCTTGCGGCGCAAGCATGCCGTCTGACACCGTGGAATGGCAGTGCAGATCGGCATTTCGGGCGGAGGCGGCAGAGATGTTTGGCATTCCGCCATTTTACTGCTGCGGCGCGCAACCGGGGGCCTCACCCCGCCAAGGAACGACATTCGGAAGACCCGACTGCCCGTGGCGGTGTTCGCGGTGCGCCGCTTGCTGCAGGCTATAGTGGCCGCATTGTTTCGTTCTCGACGCTTTGCCATGACTTCCGCCGCTACATTCGCCACCGATTTCCCTCAGCCCGTGGAGCAACGCATTGACGTGCTCGTCGTGGGTGCGGGGCCCGTGGGCCTATTTGCAGCCTTCCAGGCGGGCGTGCTCGGCATGTCGTGTGTGCTGGTGGATGCATTGGACCGCCCGGGCGGCCAATGCACGGAGTTGTACCCGGAAAAACCGATCTATGACATCCCTGCGCTGGTTTCGTGTACGGCGCAGGAACTCGTCGACCGGCTAATGGCCCAGTGCGCGCCGTTCAACTACCCCATTCTCTGCGGTCGCCGCGCGGAAACCGTGGAAACGCTGGAAAGCGAGCACGGCCAGCGCTTTCGCGTCACCACCAGCGCTGGCGACGTGTTCGATTGCGCCGCCGTACTCATCACGGCAGGCAACGGCGCGTTCACCCCACAGCGCGTGGCTTTGCCTGAAGCGGCCGCGCTGGAGGGCCGCCATCTGCACTATGCCGTGCGCGACACTGCGCGCTTTGCGGGCAAGCGCGTCATCATCGCCGGCGGCGGGGATTCCGCGCTCGACTGGGCGCTCGCGCTGCGAAAAGTGGCCGCACGCGTGACGCTGGTCCATCGGCGAGAGGGCTTCCGCGCAGCGGATGCGAGCGTCGCAGAAATGCGCGCTGCCGTCGCCGCCGGCGAAATGGATTTCGTGCTGGGCATGCTTTCGCGTCTGGACAGCACGCCCGACGGCACACTCACCGGCGCGGCCATCCGGGGGCGCGATGGCGAAACCGTTCTGCCCTGCGATGAACTGATCGCGCTGTATGGTCTGGTTTCCGAGCCGGGCCCGATTGTCAACTGGGGGGTAGAGATGCGCGCGGGCCGCATCACGGTGGAAACGACGGCGTACGAGACGTCGCGCCCGGGCGTGTTCGCGGCGGGCGACATCGCGCTGTATCCGAACAAGCAGAAGCTGATTCTGTCGGGCTTCCACGAGGTGGCGATGGCGCTGCGCCGTGCGTACCGCTACGCGAATCCGGACAAGACGCTCGTGCATACGCATTCGAGCAACGACGCGGGGCTGCAGACGAAGCTGCATGTGGCTGCCGAGTAGGTCGTCCGCATGCGCGCGCTATCGCTCTACGAAACCGTGCTCGGCGCGCGATACGCGCAACTGGCGCCGGCGGTGCAAACGTTCCACCGAATGACCGGCGCAGTGACGCTGCACGGTGAAGTTGAAACAGATCCGCCCGCCTCGCGCCTCGCACGCGGGCTTGCTTGGTGCATCCGCACGCCGCGCACATCGACACGCGGCCCGATTCGCGTCACGCTCGACGCCGCTGCCATGGAAGAAACCTGGACGCGCCATTTCCCGCGCCACACGATGCGCTCAACGTTGTCGCTGCATGAGGGGCGCATCACGGAACGGCTCGGTGCGGCGCGTCTGTTCTTTGCGCTGGAGGCGGAGCACGGCGTGTTGCGGATGCGCCTGGAAGGTTTGCGCTTCCTCGGTGTCCCGTGCCCAGCGTGGCTGCGGCCGGCCGTGTTGGCAGAGGAATCCGGGAAGGGTGACCGCTTCCACTTCAACGTACGCGCCAGCGTGCCCTTGCTGGGCGTGGTTGCGGCATATCGAGGTTATCTCGACCTGACAACGGTGGGGCGCGAATGATCGTTGTCTACGATGCGCACTGCCTGCTGTGCAGCGGGTCCATCCAGTTTCTGCTGCGACATGATCGGCAAGGCGTGCTGCGTTTCGCATCTATGCAGGGCGCAACCGGACGGCAACTGCTCGCCCAGGCTGGCGTGAATCCGGATGACGTGGATACCGTGCTCTTCGTGCGAGACGGCCGTGCATGGCGTGAAAGCGCCGCCGTCCTGCGCATCCTGCATGCGCTCGGCTGGCCGTGGCGGTTGGCATGGATCGGCTGGCTGGTCCCGGCAACGCTGCGCGACGCGTTGTATCGCCGTGTTGCTCGCAATCGCTATCGGTGGTTTGGGCGGTCAGACACTTGCATCCTTCCACCGCCCGGTGCGGCACAGCGATTTCTCGATTGACCCTGCCGCTCAGCGCTGCAAACAGAACTCTTCGATCAGCGCGGCCACCTGTTCCGGCTGATCGTGGTGCAGCATGTGCCCCGCATCCGCAATCAGCACCTCACGGAAATCAGGAAACGCCGCAAAGCGCGTCTTGAACTCGGCCAGCGGCACATCGCCCGCGATGGCCTTCAAGGTGGGTGAATCGACTGCCTCGACGTGCAGCACGGGCGCGGCCACACGGCGCCAGATTTCCATCACTTCATCCAGCCGATAAAGCTGCGGATTGATGATCTTGTGCGCAGGGTCGCCAAGAATCTCCCAGCGGCCCTCGGCATTCTGGCTCGACCAGTGCTGCGCCAGAAATGCCGCCTTGTCGGCCGGCAGACGAGGATTGGTCTTCTGCAGGCGCGCGGCGACGTCGTCAACGGTGGCGTAGGTGTTGAGGCGCGGCTTGTCCTTCAGCTCGTCAAGCCAGCGCGCATAGCGGCGCGGCGCCTGCGATGCCTTCGACGCCGACATGCCGAAGCCCTCCAGATCCACGACGCGCCGCACGCGCTCGGGTCGGATACCCGCGTACAGGCAAACCACGTTGGCGCCCAGGCTGTGCCCCACCAGCGTCACCTGCCCCTCCGGCTGGTAGTGATCGATGATGGCTTCGAGATCGGCCACGTAATCGGCAAACCAATAGCTCTCGACGCCGGGCCCCTCGGTGGGCCGGGCGGTCTGGCCGTAGCCGCGCCAATCCGGCGCCACGATATGCCAGCGCTCGCGCAGCGCATCGACCAGAAACTGGAACGACGCCGACACATCCATCCACCCGTGAAACAGGAACAGGATGGGCGCACCGGGTTCGCCCCATTCGCGGATGTGATAGCGCAAGCCGCGCACGGGCAGATATGTTGAGCGGGAGGCCTGGCGCGCGGCAGGCTGTGTGGTGGAGTCCATGGTTTTCGTTACCCAATAGAAATCGAACGATCGTTCTTTTTCCGGGAATTATAGCGGTGGATGGGCAACGCCGTGGCGCTTAGAACGAGGCTTCCAGCGCGGCAATTTCGTCATCGTCGAAACCGGCCTGGCGGCGCGCCTCGAGGTTGAAAGGCCCGCGCAATCGCGGCGCACCGTATTGCTCGGCCAGCTTGCGATACGTCGGCACGGGGTCCAGGCCGGCGCGCTCGCACAGCCAGCGATACCAGCGATTGCCGACCGCAACGTGGCCGATCTCGTCGCGCAGGATGATGTCGAGAATGCTCGCCGCTGCCATATCGCCGGCCTGGGCCAGCTTGGCGCGAATCGGCGGCGAGGCGTCCAACCCGCGGGCCTCAAGCGTGCGCGGCACCAGCGCCATGCGTGCGAGCGGATCGGCGGCGGTTTTCTCCGTCATCTGCCACAAGCCGTCGTGGGCGGGGTGATCGCCGTAGCGGCAATCGAGCGTTGCCAGATGGGCGGAAAGCAGCGAAAAGTGCGTGGCCTCTTCAGCGGCCACGCGCGCCCAGTCCTGGTAGAACGCCACGGGCATCCCCGCAAAACGCCACACGGCATCGAGCGCAAGGTTGATGGCGTTGAATTCGATGTGCGCGAGCGCGTGCAGCAGCGCGCCCCGACCGCGTGGCGTATCGATCGCACGACGGCGCGGAACCTCGGAAGGCGGCACGAGCAGCGGCGCGTCTGGCCGGCCGGGGACACCGCTTTCCGGTGGCGCCATGGCTTCCTCAATGCCCCAACTCGCGTCGTCGGCGCATTTGGCGCACTCGCCCAGACGCAGCGTGGCGTCCACCTTGCTGACAGGATCAGTGAGACACAGCGCGGCCAAGGCAGCGTGGCGCAGCGTGTCGGTGGGCGTCTTGGGGCAAGGCTGCGAAGCGGTCATCAGCGTACAATTTGGACTTTCCGCCATTTTAATTCGACGCATCGGCCTGCCTCATCCGGCAAGCTTGAAGACGCGCCCATTCCCCCCATTTACGCAGATTCTGGAGACCGATCGCATGGCCCTCTACCAACTCGGCGATGTTGCCCCGACCATTGACGCAAACGCCTATGTGGCCCCGGAAGCGACCGTCATCGGCCGCGTGGAGCTGAAAGCACGCGCGAGCGTGTGGCCCGGCGCCGTCATCCGTGGCGACAACGAGCCGATTACCGTAGGCGAGGCCAGCAACGTGCAGGAAGGCTCGGTGCTGCACACCGATCCGGGCTGCCCGCTGAACATCGGCGACCGCGTGACGATCGGCCACCAGGCCATGCTGCACGGTTGCACGATCGGCGAAGGCTCGCTGATCGGCATCCAGGCGGTGGTGCTCAATCGCGCGGTGATCGGCAAGAACTGCCTGGTAGGCGCGGGCGCGATCGTCACCGAAGGCAAGGTCTTCGAAGACGGCACACTCATTCTTGGCGCACCCGCCAAGGCCGTGCGCAAACTGACGGAAGACGACATCGCCAAAATGCACCTGAACACCGAAACGTATGCGGTGCGTCAGGCGATGTACAAGCAGCAACTGAAACGGATCGATGGATGACTGACGAGCTGAAGAAATTTGTATTCGACGCCGCGCCCGTGCGCGGTGAACTGGTGCGCCTGGAAGGGACGTGGCAGGAGGTGCTGAGCCGCCGCCGTTACCCTGGCCCGGTCAGCACGCTGCTGGGCGAAATGATGGCCGCCGCCGCGCTGCTGTCAGCCAACCTCAAGTTCAACGGCGCGCTCGTCATGCAACTGCACGGCGACGGCCCGGTGCACATGCTGGTCGTGGAGTGCAACTCCGACCTGTCGATGCGCGCCACCGCCAAGATTGCCGAAGGCGCCGAGATTGCCGACGACGCCACGCTGGCCGCCATGGTCAACGTGCACGGCAACGGACGCTTCGCCATCACGCTCGATCCGCAAGACAAATTGCCAGGCCAGCAGCCGTATCAGGGCATCGTGCCGCTGTCGGACGAAAATGGGCCGCTCGCCAGCATCACTGAAGTGCTTGAGCACTACATGCAAAGCTCTGAGCAACTGGACACGCGCCTGTGGCTGGCCGCCGACAGCAAGGTCGCGTCGGGCATGTTGCTGCAACGCTTGCCTTCGTATGGCGGAGCCATGGAAGGCCGCACGGGCCATGTGTCCGCACAAGTGGGCGAGACCGGCCAACCGCTGCACAAGGACGTGCAGGAGCAAGACCTGGACACGTGGGAACGCGTTTGCCAGCTCGGCAAGACGCTGCGACGCGACGAATTGCTCGAGCAGCCGATCGACACGCTCATCAAGCGCCTGTACTGGGAAGAAATGGAAGCAGCCGGCATTCGCATGTTCGAGCCGCAAAAACCGCGTTTCCGCTGCTCGTGCTCGCGCCTGCGAGTGGGAGCCATGCTGCGTACGCTGGGCCAACCCGAGGTCGACAGCATTCTGGAAGAGCGTGGCAAGGTGGAAATCGACTGCGAATTCTGCGGCCAGCACTACAGCTTCGACGCTGTGGATTGTGCACAGCTCTTCGCACAGGAGACCGTCGCGCAAGGCATCCAGGGCGCGTCCGACCAGCGCCACTGAACATGGCGGCATAGTATGAAGTGCGCGTGGCGCGCGGCACTTATCGGTGCCGCCCACGCTCTAAGTCGCCAGTTTCTTCATCTGCCGCTTGCTGCGGAGCGCATCATGTCTGAGCCCACTTCCTCGTTCTTGCGATCGTTGAGTCTCGCGCGCGCTGGCGCGCTGGCGTTGCCGATTGGTGCGGCGCTGCTGGCGTCGGCCTGCGTTGCCGTGCCGCGTGGCCCTGGCGGTACGCCCTACACTGCCCGGCTGTCGGACGATACGCAGGCTGCGGCACCCGCGCCGTTGTCGGCGGAAGACCGCAAGAAGCTCGATGCGCTGAATGCCAAGGCGCTGCGGGAATCGGATCAAGCCATCCGACGCGATGCCGAAGCACGCGCCTATGCAGCCACGCCGTACTACGCGCCGTATCCGTACTACGGAGGATATTCGGTGTACTACGGCAGCGGATGGCGCCGTCATGGCGGCTGGGGCGTCAGCTACGGCGCACCCGTGTGGGGTTATCCGTACTACTGGTAAATCCCCGAAGTTGCCCTGAAGGCGATCGCGTCTGTAGGACGCGTTCGCATAGCAGACTCAATGATGCGTCTGCTGGCCCGCCGGAGGGGGTGGCGGCGGCGGAGTTTCGCTGGTTTTCGGAGCCGGCGCGACGAACTGCACGAAGCCTTCGTCGTCCTTAACCATCCCCAGCTCATAGCGCGCGCGCTCTTCAATAGCGCCCGTGCCTTCCTTCAAATCCTTCACCTCGCCTTCGAGCTTGGTGTTGCGCTGCTTCAGTTCAGCGTTGCGCTGATTCTGCGCCGTCACCTGCTTCTGCATGTCCCACACGCGCAGCCAGCCGCCCTTGCCCAGCCAAAGCGGGTACTGGATGGCAAGCAGCAACAGCAGCAGGAACAGCGTAATCAGGCGCATAGAGACAAGCGTTGGCGGTACTCAGACCCCAAATACCATGCGACCGCCAGAGCGGCGGTCGCACAGTCATGCGGAGCAAAACTGCGAGGAATTATCGCAGGTTATAGAACGCCGACTTGCCCGGATAGCTGGCGATATCACCGAGGTCTTCTTCGATGCGCAGCAGCTGGTTGTACTTGGCCATGCGGTCCGAACGCGACAGCGAGCCCGTCTTGATCTGGCCGGCGTTCGTGCCAACAGCGATGTCGGCAATCGTGCTGTCTTCGGTTTCGCCCGAGCGGTGCGAGATCACGGCGGTGTATCCGGCGCGCTTGGCCATCTCGATGGCGGCAAACGTCTCGGTCAGCGTGCCGATCTGGTTGATCTTGATGAGGATTGAGTTGGCGATGCCCTTCTCGATGCCTTCCTTCAGGATCTTGGTGTTGGTGACGAACAGGTCGTCGCCCACCAGTTGGACTTTCTTGCCGAGCTTTTCGGTCAGCGTCTTCCAACCGGCCCAGTCGCTCTCGTGCATGCCGTCTTCGATCGACACGATCGGGAACTTGTCAGCCAGATTTGCCAGGTAGTTGGCGAAATCTTCCGACGACAGCTGCAGGCCTTCGCCTTCAAGGTGGTATTTGCCGTCCTTGTAGAACTCGGACGCGGCGCAGTCCAGCGCCAGCAGCACGTCTTCACCGGCCTTGTAGCCAGCTTGCTCGATGGCCGACAGGATGGTGTTCAGGCACTCTTCGTTGCTGGCGAAGTTCGGTGCGAAGCCGCCTTCGTCGCCCACGGCCGTGCTCATGCCCTTGTCAGCCAGGATCTTCTTCAGCGCATGGAAGATCTCTGCGCCGCAGCGCAGGGCTTCACGGAAGCTCGACTGGCCCACCGGCATCACCATGAATTCCTGGATGTCCAGGCTGTTGTTGGCATGCGCGCCACCGTTGACGATGTTCATCATCGGCACCGGCATCTGCATCGCGCCCGAACCGCCGAAGTAGCGATACAGCGGCAGGCCAGCTTCTTCGGCGGCGGCTTTGGCAACAGCCATCGACACAGCCAGCATAGCGTTCGCGCCCAGGCGGCTCTTGTTCTCGGTACCGTCCAGATCAATCAGCGTGCGGTCCAGAAAAGCCTGTTCCGACGCGTCCAGGCCCATGATGGCCTCGGAGATTTCGGTGTTGATGTGCTCGACGGCCTTGAGCACGCCCTTGCCCAGGTAGCGCGACTTATCGCCGTCACGCAGCTCGATAGCTTCGCGCGAGCCGGTGGAGGCGCCCGACGGCACCGCCGCACGGCCCATCACGCCCGATTCCAGCAGCACGTCGCATTCGACGGTGGGGTTGCCGCGCGAGTCCAGCACTTCGCGACCGATGATATCTACGATGGCACTCATGAAAATCCCTCTTGGTGTCTTAAAGCAGGTAACGCTACGAGGTCGACAGGCGGCTTAAACGCCTTCGACCACGATCATGTTCATGTTGGCAGCCTTGGCGCGCGCATTGCGCGCAGCCAGGTATTCCTCGCTGTCGTAGAACGCCTTGGCGGCGTCATAGCTCGGGAACTTGAGCACGACGATGCGGGTAGGGTTCCACTCGCCCTCCAGCTGCTCGGTCTTGCCGCCGCGCACCAGCGGCTCGGCGCCGTGCGCTTGCATGGCTTTGGTGGACAGTGTCTTGTATTGCTCGTACTGCACGGGGTCTGTCACGTCCACGTACGCGAGGATGTAGCCAGCGGCCATGTGTCTCTCTCCGGATGCGGAAACAAAAACTGAACTGAGCCGAACCGAAAACGACATCGGCGGCTGGTGGAGCCGCCGGTCGTCGGGAAAAAATCAGTCGAACTGATTTTCCAGGAAACCGCTGCGCTTGGTGAGCGCATCCAGTTCTTTCAGTACTGACAGCAAGTCTTTCATGCGGCGCAGCGGCACAGCATTCGGGCCGTCTGATTTTGCGCATGCGGGATCAGGGTGCGTTTCCATGAAGACGCCCGACACGCCGGTGGCAATGGCTGCACGTGCCAGCACCGGCACGAACTCGCGCTGGCCGCCTGAGCTGGTGCCCTGGCCGCCCGGCAATTGCACCGAATGCGTGGCGTCGAACACAACCGGCGCGCCCGTCTCGCGCATGATCGCCAGCGAGCGCATGTCCGACACGAGATTGTTGTAACCGAACGAGGCACCGCGCTCGCAGGCCATGAAGTTGTCTTCCGGCAGACCGGCATCGCGGGCAGCGTGACGCGCCTTGTCGATGACATTCTTCATGTCGTGCGGCGCGAGGAACTGGCCCTTCTTGATGTTAACGGGCTTGCCGCTCTGTGCGCAGGCGCGGATGAAATCGGTCTGACGGCACAGGAACGCCGGCGTCTGCAGGACGTCCACGACTTCCGCCACGGGCTTGATCTCGTCGATCTCGTGGATGTCGGTCAGTACCGGCACGCCAACCTGGCGACGAACTTCCGCCAGAATGCGCAGCCCCTCTTCCATGCCCAGACCGCGGAACGAGGCGTCCGACGAGCGATTCGCCTTGTCGAACGACGACTTGTAGATGAACGGAATGCCCAGCTCGCCCGTGATCTCCTTGAGCGTGCCGGCGGTATCGATCGCCATCTGCTCGGATTCGATCACGCAGGTGCCGGCAATCAGGAAGAACGGTTTGTCGAGGCCGACTTCGAAATCGCAGAGTTTCATCGTATTTCCCGTGCGCCAGCGCGTTAGGCGACAGCGCGTTGCGCGGTCTGGTTGTGATGCGCCAGCGCGGCTTCCACGTAGGCCTTGAACAGCGGATGGCCGTCACGCGGCGTCGAGGTGAATTCCGGGTGGAACTGCACGCCGACGAACCACGGGTGCATCGACGCCGGCAGCTCCATCATTTCCGGCAGGTTTTCCGACGGCGTGCGCGCGGAGATGATCATCCCGGCCTTTTCCAGCTGAGGCACGTAGTGATTGTTCACCTCGTAGCGGTGACGATGGCGCTCGTTGACTTCCGCGCCATAGATTGCCGCTGCCTTGGTACCGGATTGCACCGGCACGCGCTGCGAGCCCAGACGCATGGTGCCGCCCAGGTCGGAGTCGGCCGAGCGCTTTTCCACGCGGCCATCGCGATCCAGCCACTCGGTGATGAGCGCGACCACCGGGTGCTCGGTCTCGTCGTTGAATTCGGTGCTGTTGGCGTCTTTCATGCCGGCCAGATGGCGGGCGAATTCGATCACGGCCAACTGCATCCCCAGGCAGATGCCCAGGTACGGCACGCCCTTTTCACGGGCGTACTGAATTGCGCGGATCTTGCCTTCCGTACCGCGCTTGCCGAAACCACCCGGCACCAGAACCGCGTCCAGCGTGTCCAGCACCTGCGTATGGCCCGACTCCAGCTCTTCGGAATCGATGTACTCGATATTGACGCGCGTCGAGGTATGCAGGCCAGCGTGGCGCAACGCCTCGATCAGCGACTTGTACGACTCGGTCAGGTCGACATACTTGCCGACCATGCCGATGGTGATCTCGTGCTGCGGATTTTCCAGCGTGTGCACCATATGCGCCCACACCGACAGGTCTGCCGGCGGCGCTTCGATGCGCAGCTCTTCGCAGATGATGCGATCCAGCCCCTGCTCGTTGAGCATTTGCGGGATCTTGTAGATGGTGTCGACATCCCACACCGAAATGACCGCGTCCTGCGGCATGTTGGCGAAGAGCGAAATCTTTGCGCGCTCGTCGTCGGGAATCGGGCGGTCGGCGCGGCACAGCAGCGCGGTCGGCTGCACGCCGATTTCGCGCAGCTTCTGCACCGAGTGCTGGGTCGGCTTGGTCTTCAGTTCACCAGCGCTGGCAATGAACGGCACCAGCGTCAGGTGTGCGAACGCCACCTGGTTGCGACCCAGGCGCAGGCTCATCTGACGTGCGGCTTCCAGGAACGGCAGCGATTCGATATCGCCGACCGTACCGCCGATTTCCACGATCGCCACATCGGCCTTGCCGTCGTGTGAGGCCGCGGCACCGCGCTCAATGAACGCCTGGATTTCGTTGGTGATATGCGGAATCACTTGCACCGTCTTGCCGAGATACTCGCCGCGACGCTCCTTGCGGATCACGGATTCGTAAATCTGGCCGGTGGTGAAGTTGTTTGCCTTGCGCATCTTGGCCGAGACAAAACGCTCGTAGTGGCCAAGATCGAGGTCGGTTTCTGCGCCGTCCTCGGTCACAAACACTTCGCCGTGCTGGAACGGGCTCATCGTGCCCGGGTCGACGTTGATGTAAGGATCGAGTTTGAGGAGGGTGACTTTGAGGCCGCGCGACTCAAGAATGGCCGCGAGCGAGGCGGCGGCGATGCCCTTGCCGAGTGAGGACACTACGCCACCGGTAACGAATACGAACTTGGTCATGACCTAGCTTGCCGGGGAAAGCCGGATTATAGCAAAGGTCCCCTCTCCGATCCGTGACAGAACAGTGGAATTTGCCCCGAGGCAGCCTCGCCTATGCGGCGTGCCGCATGGCGCCTGCGTTGGCGCGCATTTCGTTGATCAACTCGCGGATCAACTGGGCCGTTTCGAGCGGCTTTTCCATCGGATAAAGATGACTGCCTTCGATCCAGCGCAGCCGCCCGCCCACGACGCGCCGGGTCGCGCCCAGTCCGACTTGGCGAATCTCGCGCGAACGCGTGCCAGCCACAAAGCTCACCGGGAATGCCGTGCCGCCAGCGACTTTGCGCCCCATGTTGGTCGGCAATGTCCGATAGATTTGGTATTCGATTTCGCGCGAGAAGCGCAGTGTGCGCTCGCGGTCACGGCCCGTGGGCTCGGTGCCATGCTCGACATAGTCGCGCAGCACGTCTTCATCCCAACGATCGAACTTGCGCTTGGCCTTGAAGTGGCTCCAGACGGCGTCGAGATCGGGCCACAGATGGCGCCGGTTTTTCGTCGCTGCGGCAGGCGATTGGCTCTCGTCGATGTCCAGCCATTGCGCCACGCGCAGCAGCTTGGCGCGCCATCCCGCGATGATCGGCGAATCGAGCATCACGACGCCACGCACGCGCTCGGGCCGGCGCAGCGCCGCCATCAAACTCAAGAAGCCGCCCAGCGAATGACCCACCAGCCAGACCGGCTCGGGCTGCGCGTCGATTTCGGCGAGCAACTCCTTCACAAGACCGGGCCAGGAACGGGTCACCGGAAAATGCGGATCATGCCCAAAACGCTCCACGGCGCGGATGTCGAATTCGTCACTCAGCACGCCCACCATCTTGCGATACGTTCCCACGGGAAAGCCGTTGGCATGCGAAAAAAGCATCACATCGCGCATCGCAGGTCCCTGTGCCGCTCAGTGCGACTTCTGCGATCCGCCGGCCACGCGCTGGATCGTGGAAACCTGCTCCAACGCAGGACCGGGCGCGCGTTCCGGCACGGCTGGCGCGTCGGCGGCGGGCGGCGCAATGCGCACGGGTCCGACCTCCGCGGAAGGATGGCCTTCGCGGCGCAGCGGGTATAACGGCGAAGTGCCGGTTTCCCAATCCGGATCGTCGATTTCTGCAAACACCTGGCGCAGACGCTTGCCCCATGTGCCGCGAATCATCGCGAAATATGGGTTCTCTTCGTCGATGGCGACAAAGCGCGTCACACGCAGGGAGTCGGCCTCATAGACCAGCAGATCCAGCGGCAAGCCCACGGAAATATTCGATTTCAGCGTTGAATCCATCGAAATCAGCGCGCATTTTGCAGCTTCGTCCAGCGGCAGCCCCGGGCTGACCACGCGGTCGATGATCGGCTTGCCGTACTTGGCTTCGCCGATCTGGAAATAGCAATTCTCGGGCGTGGCTTCAATGAAGTTGCCTGCCGCATAGACGTTGAACAGGCGCGGCCGCTCTGCGCCGATCTGCCCGCCGAAGACGATGCTGACGTTGAAGTCGATTTTGGCCTTGGCCAGCGCCGCCGCGTCGCGGTCGTAAACGTCGCGCACGGCCTCGCCAACAATCGTGGCGGCCTCGAACATGTCCCGTGCCGTCCACAGAGAGCGCGGCTTGCCGCGCGCTTCGGTCAGCACTTGGCGCACCGCCTGACTGATCGCCAGATTGCCGGCCGTCAGCAGCACCATGACGCGATCGCCTTCGCGCTCGAAGACGGTCATTTTGCGGAACGTGGAAATGGCGTCCACTCCCGCATTCGTGCGGGAGTCGGACAGGAACACAAGGCCTGCGTCCAGGCGCATGGCGACGCAATAAGTCATGGGCGAAGCAACAAACGGAAACGGTGGTTTGAAGGCATTCTAGCGCGCCGATCGCAACCCATCCGCGCGCTTGGAAGAGGTGTTCAATTCACTCGGGTAGCCTCGGCGGGCAACGGCTCAATGGAAATGCTGACATCCAGCGACTCCGCGCCCCCGCCCTGCCGCACGCCGCGCACCGGCGCCGCAGACTGGTAATCGCGCCCGACCGCCAATCGGATGTGGCGAGCATCGGTAAAGCACTGGTGGGTGACGTCGATGCTGCACCACGTGTGCGATTCGGCATCGAGGCAAACGTCGGCCCACGCGTGGCTGGCGAGGTCCTCTTCGCCCACGGCGTGGAAATAGCCGCTGACATAGCGCGCCGGCACGCCCAGTGCCCGGCAGCAAGCAACCATCACCTGCGCCTGGTCCTGGCATACGCCCGTGCCCAGGCCGAACGCCTCCGCAGCGGTGGTGCCGACGTGGGTGGTGTTCGGTTTGTAGCTCACGCGCGTAGCGATGGCTTGCGCAAGGCGCACTGCAGATTCCGCGTCGCCTTGCACCAGCCTGTGCTCTCGCGCAAAGTTGATCATTTCCGGCGGCGCGGAAGTCAGCGGTGTGGCACTCAGAAAGTACAGCGGCGAAACGCGATAGCGCCCTTGCCCCGGCGCATCGACAAACCGTTGGCTGCCGGGGGCGCCCGCAGGAAACACCTCAACAATGCCACGCGCGTCGATGATGACGTCATCCGTACGGCTGCCAAGGGTGAAGTGATGGACGACGTTGCCGAAACCGTCGGTGGCGCGCGTGAGGTTGCCGGGCGCGTGGATCTGCCAGCTGTCCACCTGCTGCAGCTCGCCGCTGCGAGGTGTCAGCCGCAGCTCATGCACGCTGTGGCGCAGCGGCTCGGCATAACGGTAGACCGTCGTGTGTCGAATTTGGTATTTCACGATGACACGGGCGCTACCCGAAAGTGGCGCCCCGATGTATGCACATTGTCCTGCACGTCAGGCCACCTCGAGCGGCACCAGGAAATCCTGGCTGATGCCGTTGCCCAGGTCGCCGATCCGCTCCAGGAAGTTGGTCAGCCAAGCATGCAGGCCGACCGCAAAAATATCTTCGATGCGGGCGTACCGCAGATCGGCGTGCAGTTTACCAGCGCGACGCTCGGTCTCTGCCGATTGACTGTTGCGCACAGTCGAAAGAATCTCAACCACTTCGTCCATGCTGGCCAGCAGCGAGCGCGGCATATCGCTGCGCAGAATCAGCAACTCCGCCACACGCGTCGGCGTGATGACATTGCGATAGATCTTGCGATAGACCTCGAAGCCTGACACCGAACGCAGCGTGGCGGCCCAATGGTAGAAGTCGCCCTGCTCCGCCGCGGTTTCATCGCGCGTGGGCGTGGACTGAAACTTCACGTCAAGCAGCCGTGCAGTGTTGTCGGCACGTTCCAGAAAGGTGCCCAGGCGCATGAAATGGAACGCGTCGTCCGTCAGCATGGTGCCGACCTGCACGCCGCGTGACAGATGCGAGCGGAACTTCACCCATTCAAAGAATTGCGATGGATCGTCGCGCAACATGCCTTCGGCAATCAGGCGCTGCACATCCAGCCACGTGGTGTTGATGGTTTCCCACACCTCCGTTGTGAGGGAGCCGCGCACGGCTCGGGCGTTTTCGCGCGCGCCGCGCAGGCAGCTCATGATCGACGACGCGTTGGTCATGTCGCGCACCATGAAGTCAATCACGTCGTCGCGCGAAAGCAGGCCGTAGCGGTCGGCAAAAACCCGGGTGAGTTCGGAAATATCGAGCATTGCCCACCAGCCCTGCTCCGCCACTTCGGCCGATTGCGGCATCAGCGAGGTCTGGTAGTTCACGTCGAGCATGCGGGCGGTGTTCTCGGCGCGTTCGGTATAGCGCGCCATCCAGAAAAGGTGGTCTGCGGTGCGGCTGAGCATGGCGTTCCCTTCTACGTATTCGATATGCGATTGATCGACTGCCAGTTGCGACAATGCGCGAGCGTTCAGCGCTCCAGCACCCACGTATCCTTCGTCCCGCCTCCCTGCGACGAGTTGACCACCAGCGAGCCCGCCCGCAACGCCACACGCGTGAGGCCACCGGTCACCATGCGCACATCCTTTCCGGACAGCACGAACGGCCGCAGATCAATATGGCGCGGCGCGATGCCGGCTTCCACATACGTTGGGCAAGTCGACAACGCCAGCGTGGGCTGGGCAATGTATTGCTCCGGACGGGCCTTCACCACCTCACGGAAAGCAGCAATCTCTTCCTGCGTCGCGGCCGGGCCGACCAGCATGCCGTAGCCGCCCGCACCGTGCGTTTCCTTGACCACCAGCTCTCCCATGTGGTCGAGCACGTATTGCAGGTCGTCCGGTCGACGGCACATGTACGTCGGCACGTTATTGAGGATCGGCTCCTCGCCGAGGTAGAAGCGGATCATGTCCGGCACGTACGGATAGATCGACTTGTCGTCTGCCACGCCGGTGCCGATCGCATTGCAAATGGTGACGTTGCCCGCGCGATAGACCGACAGCAGCCCTGCCGCACCCAGGGAAGAATCCGGCCGGAACACCAGCGGATCGAGGAAGTCGTCGTCCACCCGGCGATAGATGACGTCGATGCGCTGGGGGCCCTGCGTCGTGCGCATGTAGAGATGATCGTCCTGCACGAAAAGGTCGTGCCCCTCCACCAGCTCAACGCCCATCTGCTGCGCAAGGAACGCGTGCTCGAAATACGCCGAGTTGTACATGCCCGGCGTAAGCACCACCACCGTCGGGTCGGCAATGTTCTGCGGCGACACGCTGCGCAGCATGTCGAGCAGCATGTCGGGGTAATGCGCGACCGGCGCCACACGATTGCGTGCGAACAACTCCGGAAACAGCCGCATCATCATCTTGCGGTTTTCCAGCATGTACGAGACCCCCGAGGGCACGCGCAGATTGTCTTCCAACACGTAGAACTCGCCCTCCCCAGCACGCACGATGTCGATGCCGGCCACGTGGGCGTAGATATCGCGCGGCACGTCCACGCCGAGCATGTCGGGGCGGTATTGGGCGTTGTTGTAGATCTGATCGGGCGGAATGACACCAGCACGCAGAATGTTCTGCTCGTGATAGATGTCGTGCAGGAAGCGGTTGAGCGCATCAACGCGTTGCCGCAGGCCGCGCTCGAGCGTCGCCCACTCGCTGGCCGGGAAGATGCGCGGAATGATATCGAACGGAATCGTACGCTCGGTGCCGCTATTCGACTCGTCCTTGTCGCCGTACACGGCAAAAGTGATACCGACACGGCGGAAGATCAGATCTGCCTCGGCGCGCTTGTTCTGCAGCGTTGTGGCGGACTGCGCGCCCAGCCATTCAGCGAAACGTCCGTAGTGGCCGCGTACCTCACCCTGTTGGACGAGTGCTGCCGGGGCCGGTTCGGCGGCATGGGGGTTGCGGTCCCCATCATGCCAGCTGAGCATTTCATCGTAGAACCGGACTGCCATGCTTTTCTCCCCTGACGGCGCCGCGCGGTGTACGCGGCACGTGGTTTTTATAGCACAGCGGTTTTGACCCCCACAATGGGGCCAACCCGTTATGCCACCAAGTTTACGGCTGAGCGTCGAAGGCGCCGGTGGCCGTTGCCAGGGGTTCCACTTCCTGCGAGGAAGACCAGTACCGCAGGCGCATGGTGCGCGCGGTCTGGACGTCCAGCACATTGCCGTCGGTCTCGATGACGACGGCACCGGTCTTGTCCGTGCGCAAACCGTCGATGTCGCGCGCCACGTAGCGCTGCCAGACCTGCGGATGCGGATGTCCGTACCGATTGCGGTAGCCGACCTGGAAAACCGCCACCTGCGGAGAAACTGCGTCCAAAAACGCGCCGCTGGAGCTTGTCTTGCTGCCGTGATGCGGCACAAGCAAGATGTCTGCCATCAGTCGCTGCGGCGTTTCGGCAGCGATGAGGGCGCTTTCCTGGGCGGCTTCGATATCGCCGGTCAGCAGCGCAGCGTGGCGGCCATTGGCGATGCGCAGTACACAGCTGCGGGCGTTGCTGGACACGCGCTCGCTTTTTGCGGGCAGGCGCAGCGGGTGCAGCACTTCAAAGACGACGCCGTCCCACGCCCATGCTTGCCCAGCCAAACAATCGGTGAAACGGATGCCGTTTTCATTGGCCACGCTGCGCAGGGCATGCCCCTGGGGCAAAGACGTCAACATGGTGCGCACTGGCACCGCGTCGATCACCGTTTCGGTGCCACCGGCGTGGTCGCTGTCTTCGTGGCTGACGACGAGCGTGTCGAGTGATTCGGCGCCATGGCCGCGCAGGTAGGGAGTGATGACGCGGGCGGCAGCATCCGCATGGTCACCGTACCGCGGGCCGGTGTCGAATAGAAGGCGATGGCTGGCTGTTTCGACCAATGCCGCTGCACCTTGGCCGATATCGAACGCGACAAGCCGAAATTCACCCGGCCCTGGTGCTGGCTCGCGCGCCAGCACCAGCGGCAAGAGGAGCAAGGCGCCTTGAGCGCGCCATGCCCATGCACGCATGCCGCCGGGCAGCAGCAATAACGCCACGCCAACCATCGACAGCACCAACGCCCACACGGGCGCGACCGGCGCAATCCACACCGCCCACCGCGGCTGTGCCAGCCACTCAAGCCAAGTGGCCAGCCAGCGGAAGCTCGCGTCGGCTAACACCAGCACCAGCTGCGCAAGCGGATCTGGAAGGGCCGCCCCGATCAGCGCCAGCGGTGTCGTCACGAAACTCACGGTGGGAATCGCCAGCCCGTTGGCCACCGCGGAGACCACCGAGGTCTGCTGGAACAACAGCAAGGTCAATGGCAACAGGCCGAATGTGACCGCAAGCTGGATCCGCGTACCGCCCGCCAATGCACGCTGGGCGCGTTCGATCCAGCCGCTTATTTTGTCATCGCGCCGCCCGTCGAGAGCCATCTGCGCGGCGATGAATATGATCGCCACCGCGCCGAATGACAACCAGAACCCGGCCGACATAACCGCCCACGGGTCCACCACCGCTACCACGGCGGCCGCCCAGCAAAGCGACAGGCTGGCCGGCACATTGCGATCGGTCAGCCTGGCGATGGCGACAGTGGACAGCATCAGCAGCGTGCGTTGCGCGGGCACGCCCATCCCAGCAAGCAGGCAGTAGCCAAGCGCAGCCAGCATGGCCGCGATGGCGCCTGCGCGCGGGGTAGGCATGCGCAACGGCAACGGCGTGCGCAGCCAGCGCGCCAGCCCAAACGACCGGCGCCACAACGCCATCCACAACGCAGCAAACAGCCCGGCGATCATCGTGATGTGCAAGCCCGAAATGCTGGCGAGGTGGCTGATGCCTGTGCGGCGGAACAGGTCCCAGTCGTCGCGGGCGATGCCGCTTTGGTCGCCCACCACGAGCGCCACCATGACGGCCGCGTAGCGCGCATCGGGCAAGGCATCGAGTATGTGGCGCCGCACGCTGGCACGCCAGCGCTCTACGTCAACGCCGAAACCGGTGCCGGCCTCTTCCAGCGCGATGTTCTGGGCGCGTTTGCCCGTGCGCACATAGCCGATGGCGCGGATGTTGTCGGCCAGCATCGCGTATTCGCCATCGAAACCGCCGGGGTTGGTCAGGCTGTGCGGGCGCTTCAGGCGCAGCGTCAGTTGCCAGCGCTGGCCGGGTTGCAGATCAGGGATGCCGGCACGTCGGTCGGGCTTTGCGCCCTCCTCGCTTACGTTGTCCCAGGTTCGTGCGCCATACCAGGACAGGCGCACGCGCGGTGGCACGGCATCACCCGCATTGCTGGATTCAATGTGGAAGAGAAAACGCGTGGCGTCGTCGCCGTTCTGCGGCAGCTCGGCCACCACGCCGGTCGCGATGATGTCCTTGCCTTCCCACGCGGGGCTGAGGGCCACGGCCATGCGCTGCTGTGCACGCCAATCGCTCCAGCCAAACCCCGCCGCGATGGTGCTGGCGACCAGCAACCCGGGAAACAGCATCGGCCGACGCCGCAGAAAAGCCACCAGCAGCAGACAGAGCAGCAACACGCCCAGCGGCTGCCACACCGGCGCCAGCGTCGCCTGCATCTGCAATGCCATGCAGCCGGCAACAAAGCCGATCAACCACAGACGCACGCGCGGCCGTCAGACTGGCAACAGCGCTGCCAGGCGAGGAATGGCTTCGATGCTGTTGCGGCGGGCCTGGGCAGCAAGCGCCTCGATGGGGATGCCACGCAATTGCGCCATCGCGTCGGCGATACGCGCGACCTCCGTGGGTGCATTGCGCACTCGGCCCTGCTCGCCAAACTGATCGTCGGCCAGCCAAGCGGGGGCCAGGTCGGGCGCGTCGGTTTCCAGCACGATCGACTCGATCGGCATGTCCTGCGCCAGTCGACGCACGCGATTGGCGCGCGAGAAGGTAAAGACGCCGCCAAACCCCAGCTTGAAACCGGAATCGACAAAGCGACGCGCCTGTTCCGGGCTGCCGTTGAACGCATGCGCAATGCCGCGCACCCCCGCCTTGGCGGCAGCGCTGTGCACTTGGTCCTGAGACTTGCGCACGTGCATCAGCACGGGCAAGTCAAATTCACGAGCGATGCGTAGTTGCGCGCGGAACACGGCGGTCTGCCGCGCAACGTCGTAGTCGGGAATGAAGAAATCGAGGCCGATCTCGCCAACGGCCACAAAGCGCGGATCGTCCATTGACGCGGCGATCTGGCGGCGCAGTTCGAGCAAGTCATCGTCACTGGCCTGCGCTGCGTAGATCGGATGAATGCCCAGCGCATAGCTGCAGCCGGCATGCCGATGTGCCAACGCCCGCACCGTATCGAAATTCCAGCGGGCAACCGCCGGCACGACGATGTGGTTGACGCCCGCCGCATGCGCCTGCGCGACGACCGCATCGCGGTCGGCATCAAAGTCGCTGGCATCGAGGTGGCAATGGGTGTCGATCCACATAGTCCGTTCTGCGTTGGAAAAGGCGGCAACGTACCGGAAAGCGCGGCATTCAGGAATCCGTCTTTTCCGATTGTGCCGCCCGGCTCAACGCTCTTGGTGCAAATGGCCTTCCCTCAGGCGGAAAATGCGGTCGCAGCGGCCTGCTAGTTCGATATCGTGTGTGACGATGACGAAGCTGGTGCCCAGCGTGCGCGTAAGTTCCAGCATCAGGTCAAACACTTCACCGGCGGTGTGGTCGTCGAGATTGCCTGTAGGCTCATCAGCCAGCACGCAAGCCGGAGACCCGACCAGCGCGCGCGCAATCGCCACGCGTTGGCGCTCGCCGCCGGATAGCTCGCCCGGACGGTGCGCCGTGCGCGGGCCCAGCCCCACGCGTTCGAGCATCGCTTGCGCGGTGTGGCGCGCTTGCGCCTCTTCCACGCCACGAATGCGCAGCGGCATCGCGACGTTGTCCAGTGCGGTGAATTCCGGCAGCAGATGGTGGAACTGATAGACGAAGCCCAGCGCCTGGTTGCGCAGCGTATTGCGCTCGCGCTCTTTCATTGCGGTGAAAGGCTTGCCGAGCAGCGAGACGCGCCCCGACGTCGGCTCATCCAGCCCGCCCAGCACATGCAGCAACGTGCTCTTGCCCGAGCCCGAAGCGCCGACAATGGCGACCTTCTCGCCCACGCCGATGCGGATGTCCACGCCCTTGAGCACGTCGACATTCAAACCGCCCTGATGAAACGACTTGGAGAGTCCTTCGGCCTGCACCACCACGCCCTGCGGCGCGGCGGCCGGCGCTTCCATGGAAGTCATGACGGCCTCACTCATAGCGCAGCGCCTCCGCCGGATTCACGCGCGAGGCGTGCCAGCTTGGATACAGCGTCGCCACTGACGCAAGGATGAAGGAAATGATGCCAATGGTCGCAATGTCGTTCACGCGGGGGTCCGAGGGCAGTTCGCTGATGAAGTAAATGTCACGCGGCAGGAATTGCACGTGGAAGAGACGCTCGATGAAAGGCACGATCACGTCGATGTTGTATGCGATGAGCGTGCCGAAGCCGACGCCGAGCAACGTGCCGATAAACCCGATCGCCACGCCCTGCACAATAAAAATCTTCATGATTGAACTCGGCTGCGCGCCCATCGTGCGCAGGATGGCAATGTCGGCCTGCTTGTCCGTCACCGTCATCACCAGCGTGGACACCAGGTTGAACGCCGCCACGGCGATGATCAGCGTGAGGATGATGAACATCATCTTTTTCTCGGTCTTCACAGCGGCAAACCAGTTGCGGTTCTGGCGCGACCAGTCGCGGATGTACAGCTCGCCGGTCAGCGTGCGTGACAGGGCTTCGGCCACCTGCGGGGCGCGGTCCATGTCCACCAGCTTCAGGCGCACGCCGGTCGGGCCGTCCAGGCGGAACAGGCGCTCGGCGTCTTCCATATTGACCAGCGCCAGCGAGCTGTCGAACTCGTAGTGACCCGATTCGAAGATGCCCGTCACAGTGAACTGTTTCAGACGCGGCAACACGCCCGCCGGGGTGATGGTGCCCTGTGGTGCCACCAGCGTGACCTTGTCCCCCTGGTGCACGCCCAGGCCGTTGGCCAGTTGGCTACCCAGGGCGATGCCGAATTCGCCGGGTTTCAGATCGTCGATCGTGCCCGATTTGAAATCCTTGGCAATGTCCGACACCTTCGGCTCGTCCGCCGGCGACACCCCGCGCAGCAGCACGCCGCGCACCGCCTCGTCCCGCGTGATCATGGCCTGCGCGCCCACGTATGGCGCCGCGCCGATGACTTCCTTGTTCTGCATCGCCTCATTGGCGGTACGCTGCCAGTCCGGCAGACTGTTCGGCGCCATCACTTCGATATGCGCCAGCACCGACAGCATGCGGTCCCGCACTTCCTTCTGGAAGCCGTTCATGACCGAAAGCACGATGATCAGCGCTGCCACCCCCAGCGCAATGCCGAGCATGGAGATGAGCGAAATGAAAGAGATGAAGCTGTTGCGGCTGGCGCGCTTGCTTGCGCGTGTATACCGCCAGCCGATCTGCCATTCGTATGGAAGTTTCAAAGGGGGTTCCCCGTGGGTGTGATTTGTCCGGCTCACTGGCCGACGAGCCGGAAGTTTACAATCTCGGAGCCATGATTCCTGAACTCACCCTGATTGTCCCGTTTTGCGCGCCCGCTGCCGAGGTGGCCGACGACGCTTACCGTCAATTGACCTTGCCAGGCCTGGAAAGGTTGCTCGCCCGTGCGCGCGAGACAGAACGCGAGCGCCACGACGACGCCTACCTGCCCACGCTGCCGCACGAGCGCTGGCTGGCTGCGCATGCCGGGGTGCCCATTTCTCCGCTGCCGTCGGCGCCGTACATGCGCCTGGCGGACGGCGGCAGCGCCGACACGCGCACCTGGGCCTGCCTGCAGCCGGTCCACATCCACGCCGCCCGGGACCATCTGGTGATGCTCGACCCGGCCCAGCTCCACCTGGAAGCCGCCGACGCCGAAGCGCTGCGCGCCGCCATCGCTCCCCTGGTTGACGAGATGGGCATCACGCTCGATGCCACGCACGCCGCGCGCTGGTACGTCGCCGATTCGCCCTTTGGCGACCTGATTGCCGCCGCGCCGCAGCGCGCCACCGGCCACAACATCGACATCTGGATGCACAAAGGCGAGCAGGAGCGCGCCTGGCGCAAGTTCCAGAACGAAATTCAGATGACGTGGTACGACCACCCCGTCAACCAAGCGCGCGAGGCGCGTGGGCTGCTTCCGGTCAATTCGGTCTGGCTGTTTGGCCAGGGCGCGCTGGTCGATGCCCGCCCGATTGCTGAACGCATGATCGGCGCAGATCCGTTCTTCGGCGGCCTGTGTCACGCCGGCAACGCCACCGAGCTGTGCGCGGAAATGCTGGCCGCCGTGCCGTTCGACGACACAAGCGCCGCCGCGCTGCTGGGCGACGCCGGCAAGCCGTATCTCTCCGCCAACTGGTACGACTGGATCGAAGCCCTGCGCGCGTACGACCGCGACTGGTTCACCCCCGCCGCCGATGCGCTGGCCGACGGCCGAATCGACGCCGTCTCGCTCGTGCTGACCGGCGACTCGCACTACGCCCACTACCGTGTCACCCGCCGCGAACTCGCCAATGGCCCGTTTGGTTGGCTGCGCCGCTTCAGTCGTCCACGCACCTTGCGTGATGCGCTCTCCCCGCTTTCCATGGCCGCTTGAGCCTGATCCTGCATGACCCGCATCGCTGTCCGTTCGCATTCCGCTGACGCCGCCACCACGCTGGCCGGCCACGGCATCCATCCCGTCCTCGCACGCATCCTCGCCGCCCGGGGCGTCGCCCGGCCCGACGAACTGTCGACCGAGCTGATCGACCTCCTGCCGCCCGCGCAACTCAAGGGCATTGACGACGCAGCGCACTACCTCGCCGATGCCATCGCCGCCGGCAAGCGCCTGCTGATCATTGCCGACTACGACTGCGACGGCGCCACCGCCTGCGCCGTCGGCGTGCGCGGCTTGCGCATGCTCGGCGCGCAGGTCAGCTACATCGTCCCGAACCGCTTTGAATACGGCTACGGCCTGTCGCCCGAAATCGTGGCACTGGCGGCGCGCGAGAAGCCGGACGTGCTGGTCACCGTCGATAACGGCATCGCCGACGTGGCGGGCGTGGCTGCGGCCAATGCGCTGGGCATCGACGTTGTCGTGACAGACCACCACATGCCCGGGGCGCAGTTGCCCGAGGCGCGCGTGATCGTCAACCCGAACCAGCCGGGCTGCGGCTTCCCGAGCAAGAATCTGGCAGGCGTTGGCGTGATGTTCTACGTGCTGCTGGCGCTGCGGGCGGAGTTGCGCAAGCGCGGCGTATTCACTCCGCAGGATCAGCCGCGCTTGGATGCGCTGCTCGATCTGGTGGCACTCGGCACCGTGGCCGACGTGGTCAAGCTCGATGCCAACAACCGCCTGCTGGTCGCGCAAGGCCTCAAGCGCATGCGCGCGGGGCGGATGTGCCCGGGCATTGCCGCGCTGTTCCGCGTGGCTGGCCGCGAGGCGCGTCGCGCGTCGACGTTCGACCTGGGCTTCGGCCTGGGCCCGCGCCTGAACGCCGCCGGGCGCCTGGCCGACATGTCACTGGGCATCGAATGCCTGCTCACCGATGACTACGACCGCGCCATGGCCATCGCCGCCGAACTCGACGGCATGAACCGCGAGCGCCGCGAGATCGAAGCCGGCATGCAGCAGGAAGCGCTCGCCATCCTTGACAGCATGAACGCCCTGGATGGCGCGGGCCGCCACACCATCGCGGTCTACAACGAGACGTGGCACCAGGGTGTGATCGGCATCGTCGCCTCTCGCATCAAGGACAAATTCCACCGCCCCGTCTTCACCTTCGCGCCCGGCGACGACGGCGTCATCAAGGGCTCGGGCCGTTCGATTCCCGGCTTCCACCTGCGCGATGCGCTGGACGCCGTACACAAGCGCAGCCCGGGCCTGATCGTGAAGTTCGGCGGCCACGCCATGGCGGCAGGACTCACGCTGCGCGAAGACGGTTTCGATGCATTCGTCTCCACCTTCGAGGCCGTCGGCCGCGAATGGCTGACCGAGGCGCTGCTCTCACGCGTGCTCGAAACCGACGGCGAGGCGGACCCGGAATGCTTCACACCGCAGTTCGTCGAGCTGCTTGAAACCCAGGTCTGGGGTCAGGGCTTTCCGGCACCAAGCTTCTGCGGCGAATTCGATGTGCTCTCGCAGGCCGTGCTGAAAAACAAGCACCTGAAGCTCAAGCTCGGCCGCGGCAAGCAGCATTTCGACGCGATCTGGTTCAACCACGCAGAGCCGCTGGGTGCCTCGGCGTATGTGGCCTACCGGCTCGACAACAACACCTTCAACGGCATCACGCGCGTGCAGATGGTGATCGAGCATGCGCAATAGTGGATTGGTCAAACCTTGCGCCAACGCATAAACACATGCCAAAACTGTCTGACGGCGCACGGATGACGCTGCGGTCGGGCACGGCCGGTGCGTTACAATGCGGGATTGCCGGCATGGGGACGCACAAGCATCCATGGCCGCGCGCCCCACGAATTCCTAGCTTCAACTTCCAAGCGAAATGACTCACGTCGTTACCGAAAGCTGTGTCCGCTGCAAGTACACCGACTGCGTGGACGTCTGCCCCGTCGACTGCTTCCGTGAAGGCCCGAACTTCCTGACGATTGATCCGGACGAGTGCATCGACTGCGCCGTCTGCGTGGCCGAGTGCCCGGTCAACGCCATCTATGCCGAAGAAGACGTGCCCGCTGATCAGCAGAAATGGATCGCCATCAATGTCGAGCTTGCACAAGCCGGCTGGCCGTCCATCACTAAGACCAAGCAACCCTTGCCCGACGCCGACGACTGGAAGGACGTGAAGGACAAAGAGCAGTACCTCGACCGCGGCTGAACTAGTTGAGTGAACTTGCCCGGCACATTTTTTGTAGTGCATCGCAAAAAAGGTGTTGACGGGCAGATCGGAAACTAGCTAGAATTCATTTCTTCGCTGTTGCAGCGATTCCCCGATAGCTCAGTCGGTAGAGCGCCGGACTGTTAATCCGTAGGTCCCTGGTTCGAGCCCAGGTCGGGGAGCCAAAATAACAAAACGCCTCGCTTCGTGCGGGGCGTTTTCATTTGTGGCGTCGGTGTCGTGTATTGTTTTGCACCCGCCCCAAGCCCGAGTGGTGAAATTGGTAGACACCGCGGACTTAAAATCTCCCGTTCAGCAAGCCCCGCACTGACCCTTGTCGGCCATGCATGGCAAGCAAAGTCAACAAGAGCAAGGAATAGCACGACTTGTCTGTCATTGCCATGAATGGCAGTGAGAGTAGCGAAATCGCCGCTCGAGTGTCCCCATAGAGTCCCAAACTGGGCGCCGCTAAACCTCCGCCCCCCCACCCTCGCCTCCCTCCAAACTCAAGCTGGTGAGCGGATACTCAGGGCCATCAAGAAGCCCTTGAGCAGTAGCACGAGCGACACGCCTCGCCCGCAGCTCAATCTCTTCGTCACCGAGACCAGAGAGGAATGACTCCATGTGGCCCAGCACCGCGCGCGCATCAAGAAAGAAGAACTCCTGATCAATGCCGCAGCGCCTGGCATGGGCCATCAGCATCATCAGCGCGTTACGCAAGGTGCCATCACGCCACCGCTTTTCATCGAGGCCGCCCTCTGAATCGTAGTCGAGCGCACCCCCCTCTCCAGACTGCGACCAGTATTGGCTGTATCGCAGATAGCCCAGTCGATCAAGCCACCCATTCATCGACGCTCGCGCGGTCATCCGCCTGAAGTTATCGGGGGCTGGCGCCCTGCTGCCGGATGCCAATGCTCGCCATGCGCGACCATCGGCGTCATCGTTACCGCTGCCATAGCCCAACGCCCTTGCGAGGTTCTTGGCAGAAAGACCTGAGTTCCTCTTGATCTCTTCCGCCCACGCGCGACAGAGGTCGCGTCGCCTATCTCGCTCTTCGCCATCCAACCTCGGCCGACCACGTCTTCCATCCATCATCTGCACCTCGCCTCAAGCATAGGAACAAATAATATCACTATGATCTCTAAACCCAATAATTTACTGTCCTTCGCATAGGACAGCACTAGTTATAAATTGAGTCCATTCGAGTATTCACTACAAAACGAGATGGACATGGAGAAAGTTGAACTGGCTGACTTGCCCGAGGCGCTCAAGAAACTGATTCGCCTGCCCGACGTGCTCAAGATCGAAGACCTTTCGCGACTGATCGGCAAAGCTGCGACAACCATCAGATGGGCAGCTACAAACGCGAAGGCTGCGCACCTCATACCGCGTCCTTTCAAGCTTCCAGGTAGCCGACGGCTCTGCTGGCACCGCGATGAAGTCTTGGCATGGATGGCACAGGCAACGCCCGTTCAGCCAAAGAGCCGCAAGGCTCGGTCGGGACCACCGACCAAACGTGAACGCGTGGCAGCGCAGAAGGCTGGATTAAGCGTCAAAGAGTGGAGAGCTCAGCAGTAAGGGGGCGGAGTTCCAACATGGCACCAAAGAAGCCTGACGACCCCAAGTCCATAGAAGGCAAGGCAACGGCACTCGAAATTAGCAAGCGGCGCGAGGCCGAAATCAAGGAAAGCAACGCACGTTTTGATGCGGCAGCAAAGGACGCTGAGACCCTTCCGAGGCAGATGCCCCTCTTTCCTGAAGAGATGCGCGTCATCCCCAACTATTTGGCCCGCACCCCATTGTTTGGCGCGATCAAGCCAGGTAACCGCAGGCACGTCGACAACGAGGTACTGGCTTCACCCAATGGCGTGATGATTCGGTACAGCGGCCCCCAGCTTGATTCCGCTGATGGAGACGTGTTCTTTCAGCTTGTCCACCTGGGGCGCGGTAAGACCATGGGCGAGCCGCTCACCATCGTCCTGTCCAAATTTCTCACTGAACTCCGCAGGGACACCGGGGGGGAGAACTATGCATGGCTCAAGAAATCACTGGAGCGCCTCCAAGGCGCGCGGCTAGCCATCGAGGGGAGCAGATACAAGGTCACGACCAACTTTGTCCTGAGGCTGGAGGAGGACAAGCAGGAAAAGATTTTTCAGGTCTTCCTGGACCCCGCGATGGTTGATGCCTTCGGCCCCAAAGACGTGACTTTTGTGAACTGGCAAAAGAGGCTTCAGATCGAGAAGCAAGTACCACTTTCCAAGTGGCTGTTGAGCTACATCAGCAGCCACGAGAGGGGCCTGCAGCATTGGCGACTTGCCTACCTGAAGGAGCTTTACGGATACACCTCGCCTGTGCGACGGTTCCGGCCGATCCTGAAGGAAGCACTCCGCCAGCTTGAGGACTTAGAAATCATCTCAGGCTGGGATCTCTACGAGAACGATACGAAGGTTCGCTACACAAGGCTATAGGGCACGAGAGGCTATCGGTATAGCTTGACGCCCCTGCCCATTTCGCCCCCCCTGACTATCGGTACAGCTTGACGCCCATGAAGCCGCCGCCGGAATTCCGAGTTCCCCAAATGTGTCGTTTCGAGCGAAAGCCATATTTTTTTTCTGCGCCAAATGCCATTTTGGGTATCGGTGACCCATGACGCACGGCACGGTACAGCTTGACGCACGGCACGGCATAGCTTGACGCACGGCACGGTACGGCTTGACGTTTTCTCGGTACAGCTTGACACCCCCTCCCTGCCAAGCCGCCTGCAATCTAGGTTTGCAGACACCGATGCCACGTTAACAAGTATTTAACCTCTTATCTTAACCCGCTGGACCTGTGGACAACTCTGCCGTCGGCGAGGCACCACGCTGCTTGGTCCGGCAGGACCAAAACAAACTCGGAGAAGAGACAAACTCGATGAAACGATTGTTAGCTGATCCACTGCAAGCAGCACGCGATCGTGGCATGCGTCACGCTTTGGATGAGTGGGGAAAAGCTGAAAACCTCCCACTCAAAGCGGCTGCCGAATATGCTGGCCGCCCCGATCGGGCCATCAATGACGAACGTCAACAAGGGCTCCTGTATGCGCTTGTGCTACCCGGCAAGGAGTTCGGCTACCGCTACCCACAGTGGCAGTTCAGCGCTGAACCGGAGAGGATGGCGGCGGCTCTTCAGCCATTCATTCGCGCCGAGGCCAGCTGCTGGGTGATTCACAGTTTCCTGCGCAGCCCGCATGCGGAGCTCGGCGGTGTTTCCCCTAGCGAGCGCATCCTTGACCCTACCTATCCGATTGAGCTTGTCGTTCGGCTTGCAGCCGAACGTTACCGGTGCGATCAGGGGGCTGGTTGACGAACAAATACGCAGTCGTGGCGGCAAGCTGATCATTGCACGCCAACATTAAACTACGCAGCAACCGATCGAATCCCATGCCTCTGTCGATCGAAGAACTCCTGCGGACTACGCAAGGTTGAGTTACTCGAACCAACTTGCGTCAATCTCTCGCAGCAAATGGCCACTGAGAATGTAGTCACCGAGCTTCGCTGCTTTCGCCTCGAGCTGCTCCAGCTCGCCCGCCGGCAGGCGATCCAGGTCGAACTGGCAGTAAAGGTTCCGCTGTCGGAACGTTGCTTTGGCGCGTGCCAAGCCAGCAATCAGAGCGGCCGGTGATTTGACGGCAATGCTTTCGTGGCCGCGGAACTCTACGCGAATGCCAACAGCACGGCCGAGCCTGCCGAGCTCGACAGCGTCTTGCCAGCCAGTCTCATAGTCGAGTTCGACGGCCGCGACACCACCAAACTTCAGCAGTCGCAGCGCTTCTTCCCGGGTGCTAGCGCGTGTGGTTGCTGTCGACATCGGGCTCGTTCCCACGGCAATTCTCGAGGGCATGTGTGCTACCTGTGTTGTTCGCATCATCTTGGCCTGGGCGACCCCGTATGGACTCGCGCTTTGGATTAACGAAGTTGACTTGACCGAGGCTGACCAGCTTCCGTGAACATTGGATGAGCAAACGCTTGCCGTGCCTCCGCTGGAGACGTAGCAGCCACATCTCTTCTATTCTTGTTGACCGGGTATCGTCGGCCCCAGATACTGTATATGCATACAGTATTAGACCATGACCGCACGTGCTTTTCCATCCCCGCCGACGCAGCGCAACAAGCTCACCCGCGAGGCTTTGCGAGCAATCTGGCAGCGCAATCCGACTGCAGATGTGCGCGACCTGCTGTGGGAAATCTATCGCTTACAAGACGTCGCCCGGCAAGCGCAGAACGTGCTGACCTTGGTTCGCATGTGGGGTATCGACAAGCCGTTCCTTACACGATTGGACGCGCTCGATGCAGCCTTGTTTGCCGAGCCTTGCCTGTGGGAGCGACCACTCGCATGGACCGCCGATGAAGAACAGGCGCTGAAGCGTCTATCGCGCAGCCGGCGATAGCCTGAGCAGGATCTACATCACGATCTTCCCATTTCGCCGCAGCTTCCCGGCACTCACGGAAAAGCGTTTGCGCGAGATTCAGCGTCAGTACGGCCATGACCCGGTTGTTCGCCAGCTTCTGTGGGAAATCAAATGCCTGCACGTCATCATCATGCGCGCACGGCAGTTAGAAGTGTCGATGGGCCCAGGCGAAGGCACAACCGATACGGGCTTCATCCTTCGCAGCCTCCGCGAAGAACTCGCAGCTGAGTCCTGGCTGCTGGAGTGGGAGGTGAAATTGGACACTTGTGGCGACATGCCGCGATGAACGCGGCCTACAATCGTCCATCGCATCCCGGTGTATGGGAGGGTGTTGTGTGCACCAACTACTCGCCAGCGAAGGTTGAACGCCTGAGGGTGCTTTTTGGCCTCGGGCCGCCGCTTGATTAAGCGCGCCTGAACGGGCTCGATCCGGGAGCTTACCTCTCGCCTAGCCGCTAGACGGTACCCATCAGCTGCTTACGTTGATCACCCGCTTCCCTCTGCCACCAGCCAAGTAGCGGTGCATGAAGCAGCGCGTGTTGACATAGATAAGCGACCACTCTCTGCGCGCTGGTAAGAGTGCCGAGCCGACTGGTGAGTGAGCCGGAACTCGATCGCTAACCGATTGATTTCAAACGAGTCGCAATTTGCGACTCGGTTCAATACTCGCATGTTGCGAAAGGCAATGCCTCAGCGGTCTTCCGCCAAGTAAGGAAACGGCTACCACCTTCCTAATAAATCGAGACATTCCTCAGCATCGCCTGGAGTTATGAGCTCCATGGCTACATTGGCTCGCGCAACAAGCTCGATGGGCCCGAGGCGCTGAACATAGTAGCCATGCGCAACGCGATCCATGCCAGCCCCAGCAATACGCGATACCGTTCGCAACGCGGGCGCCAACGCGATGCTTCTGGTATTGCCGGCGTGCAGTATGAGGTTGCGTTGGCGATAAAGCCGATGGAACGCATCAGCGGCAGATTGCTGCAGTGAGTGCAGGTACGGGCCCGGAGCGGAGAATAGTCTGCGCAGACGCTGGACGGCGCACTCTTCTACGTTTCGGGCAAGAGTGAAGTTCGGCTGCGATTGAATTAACCGCGCGACGTACCCTGCGCGATCTCGATTGCTTGCGCATGCCGCGAGAGCCACCTTGTGCTCACTACAACTGCGCTCAATTTGATGGGATAGATAGGTCAGCTCGGCGCGCGGAATCGAGCATGCGACGAGCGCGCCGAGATTGTCTGCCGCCGCCGAACGTTCCCCGCCCTGCTCGGCCAGTACCGATTCAATCGCTGCCCATCCCCCTGCGACAGCTGCAGGTGGCGAGCTGATCTGCAAGTGAGCCAACAATTCGATTGCTGCATCTACATTACTTGTCGGCGAACTCAAGAAAATCTGATCTTCGCGATACAGTGCCCTAACCTGAACCCCGCGATTGCGCCGGATGTAGGGAAACGGAGCTACCACGTTCTTGACCCAAACAGTTGGCCACACCTCAAGTGGGCGACGAGAGGCAACCGCAGAGCGTGCGCAATATCCATCGACGAGCGAGATGGCTGCATCTATGGCAGCGTGCGCGTCTTTCGCCTCAACTGCAAGGACCAGCCCACCAGAAGCGCGAACCTCAGTTGTGGGAAAGCCTTCCCGGCGTAGCCACCGCACCAACTCTTGGCTGCTGAGCCACCCGGGCGGATAGCCTGAGGCGCTGGACGGCGCATTCTTGAACGCTACAAGAATCTCGAACTGGGATTGCGGAGCATCGACGATGGCCTGTCCGGCTTCGCACAGTTCGCCAAGAGACATCTCGGGCGTTGTGTCGGAAGTCTTCTCACGGATCCAATGCTCGAGGTATTGCTGAGACAACCCGCTGTCGAGCAGGTGGGCTGCAATGCTGCGTGAGACGCGTTCAACGGATTCCAGTGTTGCCGGCGTGCCTGTCGCCAAACGTTGTTGATAGCGCGTGAGGTAGTCCCGTGCAACGACGTTCCGGATTTCTCTGCATCCATGGAATGCCAAACCGCCTGCGCGAGGCGTATGACGCAGCAACTCCGCCAAGGTGCTTTTTTCCTGCTTGGACAAAACCGGATCCTTTCCAAACAGGCGTTTGCAAGACGCAATCATTCGCTGGACGGACCCTTCGCTTAATGTCCCAGCATCCATCGCGGTGACCGCATCTAGCAACTCATCAATTGCGAATACGGTACCAACGCTCCATAGGGTGCGTTGCCACGGAGTTTGGTCGACCAGAAGCTCCGTCAGGCGAGCCACGATCGCGATTTCACGGGAGTTGACAGTCCGGATCATTGCGTTATAGTTCTAGCACGACTGCTAAGCAGTCCACAGGCTTAGGGGTACGTCCCGTGGCGGCAACCCGGACCATGTCTGGCTAGTCCGATCGGCACAACACCCCTCTTATAGAAAAGGTCCCGCGTGTGCGGGGCCTTTTTTTCTTGGTAGGCAGACTCGCAGCGCCAGTTGCGGGAACATGTTAGCCGGCTGTATCGCAAAGCTCTGGGCGCCTTCGACCAAGTGTGCCTCCCTTTCGACTGCTACGGAATAGCGTACCCAATGATGGGAGTCTAAACATTTCCGATCTGTTCGGCTCCCGTTGAGGCGGTATTGACCGGGTACGAGCGGCTGCCGAGAATTCATGTCACCACAGGTCGCGTTTTCCTGTTGCGAGCAGCGGGAGGGAGCATGTCAAAGAACCTCATTGTCGGTTTGGATGGCACCTGGAACAGTGTGTTCGATCGGGTCGGCGGCCACACGAATATCCCGGATCTGCTGTCGTGGGTCGATCGCAACGGACAGTCCTCAACGTACATCGCCGGTGTGGGCAATGGCCTGGGCACCTTCGGACGTACGCTGTACGGCGCACTGGGACGAGGCGTGTTTAACGCGGCCCGCCAGGGCTGGCAGTGGCTGCACATGAATTACCAGGCTGGCGACCACATCTTCATCTTCGGTTTCAGCCGCGGCGCGTTTGCAGCGCGGCACCTAGCCAGCATGGTCGTCCGCCACGGGTTGCGCGGCTGGCAGGGAGACATCGAAACCGAGTTCAACAAGTGGCGTAGAACCGTGCACCAGCCAGCCCCCATTACGCAGACGCCGGTGCATATGTTGGGCCTCTTCGACTGCGTACCAGGCAACCAGTTCTACATAACGCGAGACCGTTCTCATTACCTGAATTCAGGAGAGCTCGAACCCGGGATCCAAAACTTCCGGCATGCGGTGGCCATCCACGAACGACGCTGGTCGTACACGCCTATTCTGTTCCAGCGTGGCCTTCGCAGTGGCCAAGCTTTCGAGCAGCGGTGGTTCCCGGGATATCACAGTGATGTGGGAGGTGGCAACAGCGCCAAGGTGGCTAACGGCCTCGCGGCCTTCAGCCTTTGGTGGATGATGCGCGAGGCTCACGGGCTAGGCCTAAAGCTCAACCTGGTGACCTGTCCGCATCACCCAGGCGGTACACACCTCAACGTCATTCAAACCGTTGACACGAGTGACCCGCCAAGGTGTTCGGACTGGTTCACTACGCGGCTTGGGCTAAATGCCGAGCGCCAACGCTTGCCACAGGCTCACCTCGTAGACAAGACACCTGACTTCCTCGATCTGGACGAGTGCTATCTTTGTCGGAACGAGATGTTTGATGCGCTGGCAACACCAGAAGGTAGGCGCCGACTTGCACAAGCGGGCTGACGCGGCGCCCAACACTCTACCGTCCGTCGTTTCTGCAGCAGATTAGGGAACGCGGTAGTGCCTTGCGGGCTTCACACCGCACCCTAAACACTAGGCTGCTCGTTGCACCTCCGTATAGGCAGTGCAAACAATACCTTCCCGCCGTCGCTAGACCGGTGAGAGGCATTTGGCCGGAAGGCGGGCTGCCCAAGTCCAATGGAGACAAACAATGCCCGAAACGAGGGCTTGCAAAGGCGGCGCGACATTGCCTTGCCGCATACGGAATCTGCGTCCTGGCCAGCAGTGTCAGAGTTGCGGACTGAGCCTGCCGGATAAAAACGTCAACGATCCGCACTACGGCTTTGTTGCTTGGTGCTTGGATGCGCCCATTCTCTCGCAGACGGCTTCCGTTGGTTACACGACACCGACCAGCAGTGGTAACACGAGAGAACGTCTAGGCCACATGGAAGAGCGGCGGATCAGGTGCACAAAGCCCCATTACTACGAACCGCAAGGCGGTTGGGAGCTCAGCAAGCGCAACAGGGGCCGTAGTCCGGTAATTGTCATCCTCGACCCGCAGAGGGTCTCCGAGTACCTCGCAAATACTTGGCCTTACTTCAAACCGATCCGCCTCGCGAACGTGATGCGGATCCCGGAAAACGGCTACCTTGAGTTACCGGAGGTTCGATTTCATGAGTTCGACGACTGTCTCAAGTTCCTGCAGGGACGACATCGCACCACCGCGTTGGCCAAACTTGGTTTTACCGCGTATCCGGCGGTCACTGCAGACGATTGCGCAGCAGGCTGCATTGCGAAGTTTGGCGCATCCGTTGACGAGGCACGCCGACATTTCGACTGGGACGGAATCGAGTACCCAGTGATGGGAATCTAGCCTTCCCAGCCATCTCCGACCTGTTCTCCGAAGTTTCCGGCCCGACCAAGGAATTGTTATGACTTTCCCCAGCTTTCGCCGCACGCTTGCGCTCATCGTAGCCAAGGCTGTCATCTCTGGCATTGCCCTCATGACTTTGGGCGCCTACGTTTGGCTGGCACAGCGCAACTACGACGTCTCCAATGTCAAGCCCACCCTGGTAACCATTCTGCTCTATGGGAGCCTCATCGCGGGCGCCGGCATGACCTACGACTTCGCGAAACGCATCCTCTTCCTCCCAGACGACACGTTCATCAGGTTTGTCCGCAACAACGTCCAGGGCTTCTGTTGGTTTCTCGGAAGCTTTGTTATCTACCTGTTGAGCAAATACATGGACCACCCTGAGAGCGTTTTGACATCATGGTTGCTCTTCGCCATCAGCCTAATTCCGATGGGGTTCGCAATTGACCGATTCGGGAAGGCGTTCGAAGCAGCCTTGAATGACGAGCAGACGAGCAAGCCATTGAGCGCCGAGCAGACGACCGCCGCCCCAACGCAAATGTCGTAGTCTGCTCCCAACGAAAACCCTGTACGCCGGCTTTCCAACCGCTAATGCAATGGAGTTGAGCATGAGCGTTGTCGTGTGACGTCAACAGTGGGATAGACCGCGCGGCCGCAGAGTCTCAGACGAAACAGAGCGAAATCATTCGGAAGCCACTTCTGAAGGAGATGTCCGAGTTCAACACTTAGGACCATTGATCGACTGTAAGCGTGAAATCTTCTGTCAGCAGGCTGACGCGACCCTACGTGTGGACATCCGGCCTAACGGCCGGACCGTTGGACAAACCGTGGACGGCGATGGACAACTCTTCGACTTGCCCACGCGCCGCCCACCGCTTGCCCACTTGCCCACACTGCGGGCCTTGCCTTGCTACGATTGAGAGATACCCCTACAAGGGCACCCCGTGACGCGCGAATACCAACCCCTCACCGTCCAAGAGCTGGCCTCGTGTACCTGCGACCGTTGCCTGCGTCGCCTAACGCCTGATGAACCTAGCGAGTGGCAGGAACGTCTGTCGTTTGACCATTCATGCGGTTTCGAGTCAGTGTTTGGCGACCGCAATACAGTCAGCCTCGACTTGTGTCAGCACTGCGTACGGGAAGTGCTGGGCCAGTGGTTACGCATCGCCCAGCCTGAATGCGCGCAAGAACTCAACGCGATGGCCGAGCGCGTGGCGGCCTCCGCCAAAGAGGCGAGTACGGCGCTGGACGACGCACTTTCGCCTGTCGTGGCATCGGACCAGCGGATTGGTACGATGGCGGAAGCGCTAGCCCGCATGCCAAATTTTGGGGAAGACACCGACTTTGCACGCCATCCGCGCCTGGGGAAGTTCGCGGCATTCGGAGCGGACTTCATGGCAGAAGGCCGTAGCGGGTACGAACACTCAGTGCGAGCGAAGGCAGTGCGCCGATTGGGGAGACTTAAAGGTCGAGTTCGAGTGCAGCACGACTTTGATGCCCCATTGTCACTATCCCTTGTCAGCAAGAAGAAATCGAAGAGGCAACCATGACCAGCGACGAATTGAAAGTCCTGGTGCCGGTTCATGAGTCGCCGGCACGCGGCCACTATGCGCGCTTGCGCGATCCGGCATTGCTGGCCAGCATCGCCCAGGATGGTGCCGTTTTTTGGCTAGGTTGCCCCGGATACATTGACGCCTGACTGAACCCGGCCCCATCAACTCTGGACGCGCAGGACGTAATCCGCGAAGACAGGATGCGGCCGTATTACCCAGCACTGCGAAGCCGCTTGATGCTTGATCGCCTGTACGTGGTGGGCCGCCGACCTTTTCGACATTCAAATCAGATTTCAATTTCTTTCAGCAGCCAGCAGGGTCAAGCCCCCGCTAGCATGTCGCGCCCAGCCCGATAGCGGCAGGAGCGAATTGCGCAACTGAAGGAATCCCATGTCCGCAGGCAAGCCCTTCATCGTCGTGGGAGACAGGACCTCCCACGGCGGCACCGTCATCACTGGCGACATAACTTCCACCATGTATGGGAAGGCCATGGCGCGCTCTGGCGACATGACGGTTTGCCCGAAGTGCAAAGGCACCTTCCCTATCCTCAAAAGCAGCAGCATCGTGATCGACGGAGCGGGCAACACCTACGTCCGCCACATGGATAAGACCGCGTGCGGGGCACACCTGCTCGCCAGCCAGTCGCTTGGAACGGCGAGCGATATGGTGTCGGGAAGTGAAAGTGCCGGCCACACCGGCGAATTGGCGGCCCAGGCCGCCAGCATCGCGGCACCGACCACCTCCGGCGTCTGCCTGGAATGCCTGATGAAGGCTGCCGCCAGCGGCAGCTCTACCGTGATGCGGGGCTAACGATGACGCTGGACGTTGCTGAGCGCCTGGCGCAACTGCAAACGCGCAATCCGGCCTTGCGCCTGTATGGCTTGGTCGACGGCCTGCAATACGAGACACATCGTGGTGAACGCCTGGACAGCCGGCACGGCTTCGCCTCCCTCTTCCATGGCACACCTGATAGCGCTCTCGCACACGCGGGGCCGTGGCTGGTGGATGTCGAAGCCGTGGGCGATGGCGTCACAGCGGACCTTGCGCGCCTGGAACGGGAAGCGCCTTCAGTAACTTGGCTCATTTCTGAGGCTGACCAGCATGGTTTGGCGCAACTGCTGCAATTGCAGCTCGACGCCCGGCTGCCTGACGGGCGCATCGCCCTGGTGCGCTTCTGGGATCCGCGCGTGCTCGCCGAGCTGGTCACCCTGTTGAACCCGGAGCAACGCGAAACCTTCTTTGCCCACATTCACGAATGGCACCTGCTGCGCAATGGCGAACGCGTCCACATCGGGAGGGCGCATGCTGACGCTTGACGAAAGCCAATGGCGGGCGCTGCAGAACTGCGATGCACGCCAGTTTGTTGCCACCGTGTGCGATCAATTTCTGACCAAACGGTCAGAGCTGGTGACGCCCCCCGGCCGCGAGGTCATCCTCGAGCGGATGCAGGTCGCACACGACTATGCGGAGCGCATTGGGTTTACCTCAACGCCGCACATTGTCTGGCTGATGTACATGGCAGCCGACGCGCCCACCCTTGTGACCGATCCCGTTATCGAAACGTATCTGGCCAAACCGGGCGCAACGCCCGAGCAAAGACTTGATGATTTGGAGGCTGTTTTGCGAAAGAAGCTCGAAGGAGGCCTCTGATGGTCGCCGCCGCACCCGTACTCATTGAGGCGGCGCTGGGACGCCTCTTGGTCGCCCTAGGCGTTACGGTCGCAGGCGGTGCTGCCATTGACGAGGTGCGCAAGCGCAAGGAGGACGCGGACGACGCTCGCACCGCGCCCATCGCGCAGACCGACGCGCAGACCAAGACGAAGGCGAAGGAAAAGTGCAAAGAGTGCCCGCCGGACAAGGGAACCCTGGTGACACGCAGGTGGAACATGTCCGACGAATCGCGGGCCTATCAAGCACGCATCACGGGTTTTGCACCGTACACTGAGTGGAATTTCCGAAGCGCTGACTTCGACGGCTTCCGCTCCCAGCAATGCATGCTGCTAGAAGCGAAGGCACGGTATGACCAGTTCTTTGACCCAGAAGACGGACAGCCCAAGTTATTTTTCACCTTGAGTGGAGGCGAACGGAAGATCGTTCTGCAAGCTCAGGCGCAGAGCGCGATCGTGATCGCCAGCCCGCCAGCTCGGTTGACTTGGTACTTCATGCAACCAATCTCCTACCGCTATTTCACGAGGCGCTTCGTCACCGATGGCGTTGCAGCCGTCACCCTATTGCAGCCGTAACCATGAACATCACGTCAACGTTTCGCCTCCCCGGGGACACCCTGCCTACAGAGGCTCAGCAACTCCAGGAACTCTGGCGTGTTGCCAACCTACTTGTGCCCTTAGGACTGCCACTCAATGGCTGGTATCCACCGGCCGACACACCCGAGCATTCGTTGCTGAATCAGGCATTCGACGTAGCCGGCCCCACACCTGCAGCGGTCGCCATGCTGGTCGCGGAAAAGCAGGAAAAGGAGTTGGCCGGCTGGCGCGAGGCCGGCGTCTGGAACGGAACAGAGGACACGGGCGGCGTGGTCTTTACCAGCTCGCTGACGATTGCGCCGCCGCCCGCGCGCTGTACGTTCCGGCTTAACTCCAAACGCGTGGCAGCCTTGACCAACAAGGAACTCATGTTGCCAGTCGTCCTGGGGCTCTTGGACATCTGGCATGCATCAACACTGGAAGTGAGCCCCTATAGGTACAGCTCAATGCAACAGGTGTTCCCGGATCGCCCTGGCGTTGGGTGGATGCTGTATCTGCCGAGGGTGCTGACGGTACAAGAGGTGCCCGAAGCCGGCGCCCTGGTCCCCGTCTTGGGCGAAAAGAAAAAACAAACCGGCACCATCATCGTCAGCGTGGCTGACGAGCCGTTCTCGTCCGACAACCCCGAGCACGTCAGGATCGCCAACAAGATCGAAGTTCGCCTAGTGGACCAAGACCTGCTGCCCCGTTACGCGGAGTTGTGACCATGGGCTTTGAAGTTTTTCTCAACAGCTATGACCGTGGCGAGCCGGCTGAGTTGATCCCGATGTCCTTGTTGGAGTCGGCGTTCGGCGCGGCAATCAAGCTTCGGGAGATCAGTGGAGACGGCTCTTTATTCTGGCGCGTGGAGTATGAAGTCGAGCAGCATCCCGACATGCCGAAAACCATCGTTATGGATGGACGTGAATACCCTGCGACTGTGCAGGATAGGTCGGACTTGTATATCTCGGTGGACGCATCTGGTGAGCGGACCGGTGGATTCATGGCTGCAGGCCCAGCAGGCAACATTCGGTTCTATGAGTCGTTGCTGATGATTCTTCAGGCAACGCACTCAGCGCTCTATTGGCCAGGCGAGAACTCCCTCGTGATTGGCAGAGAGGATGCAAGGCAGCATCTCCACGAAAGCATGATCGAGACGCTCGGCGAACCTTTCTTGATTGCACATCCAGAGCAAATCATCGAGCGGATTAGCCAATCGTAGGCGACTACTTTTGCGAATAGAACGCCAGGATGCTGTACCGGGCTCCACGAAATGGGTACCCGTATGAATTTGCTTAGAACGCTGATCGTGGGGAATTCGGGTTCCGGAAAGAGCTGGCTGGCCAAACGAATTGCCGCTCGGGTAGGATCACCCTGCATAGACTTGGATTCGATTCATTGGCTTCCGGGCGGGTACAACGTTGCTCGCGAGCGCAACGAGGCCGTTCAATTACTGCGAGACGTCGCCAAGGCGGACCGCTGGGTGATTGAAGGAATTTACGGTTCGCTCGTCAATGAGGTCCGTACCGACTCTACCGCGCTGATCTGGCTATGTCTTGACGAAGCGGAATGCGTTGAGAACATTCGCCAACGCGGGATACGTCGTGGGGGCGACGAGGCATCATTCGCTGCGTTGTTGGATTGGGCCTCGACGTATCGAAGCCGCCAGGGAGCGAGCTCGTACATTGGCCACCAGAAACTGTTTGACGAGTACGGGGCAAACAAACAAGTTCTTCGATCACGCGATGCTGTAAGGGTCTTCTTGGATCGGTTGGACTCGTAGCGCGTCTTCGCTGGCTCAGCCGTGCGTCGAACACTTCCAGACCACATGTGGCGTTCGGCCACTTAGGATTCATTCTTGACTTAGTGAGGGGAGACACAGCAGTCGTGGGGGCTGGTTTCTCTCCGGGGCGGCGGCTATATCCCGCCGCCGTTGTCGCACGAACCGCCGGTCTTCGCGAACAGGTCTTTGGTGGACCCATTCGAATAGTAGTAGCGGAACATCGTGCCATAGTCATTAGTGAATGGCTCGCAGTACCCGACGACCGCGACATCAACGACGCCCGCCGCCGCGCTTCGCCACAGTCCACCCTGGCAAGTCAAGAGATTGCCGTTTGGGTCAGTGGTGACCGCATTGCCACTACATCCCCAGCCGGCCCACGCTAAGGCTGGAAGGTAGACCATGTTGCGAGCGACCAGTGGGCCGTTCGCATACTGGGTACCGTTGGTTGTCTGGTCGCCCTGCACGGTTTGATTGCCGACAGCCATGTTTGAGATGTTGGCGCTACCAGCCGTGAGCAAGCCAGCTACCGATGCATTGGTCGCGTTCACCTGCGTGCCACTGAGCGTGGAGCCACTGACTGTGCCCGAAAAGCTACCATTCGACGCCACCAGGCCGATCTGGCCGCTGCCATTCGGCCCTTGCAGATAGAGATTCCCCGGCGCACGGATTGCCGCATTGGAGCTGTCGCCATACACCTGGACGCCAGCAATGTTCAGCGAGTTGCCCGCTGGCAGATTGACCTGCTGTGCATTGACCGCCTTAGCGTTGTTGATGTTGTAACCGTTGGCGGCAATATCCGCCGTCATGGGCAACGAACCGTCACGGCGATAGAACTGCGCGAAGGAAGCCGAGTTGTAGCCAAACCGCACGGCCAAGATGCCTGGCTGACCACCCACCGGGTTCACCGCACTCCACTTCCCCCCCATACCAACCAAGGTCGCGGGACTGGCGGCGGTTGACATTGCCCCATCGGATTTGATCGTCTGCACCGCAAGACCGAGACGCGGAAAGTCGACTCGATTGTTGTTGTCCACAATCGGTCGGTCGACCCAAATCAACCCATCGAGATTGCAGTTTGGAGCCGCGCACCCTGCCGGGTACTGCTGGATCTGAATGCGGTAGTTCCCGCCGTTGTATGCGGTACCGCTCCATGAGCCCTTCAATGCGCCGACGGCAAAGAGCTCTGCCACGGTCGGATTCAGCGGATTGGCCACACCGGCAACTGTGCCACCGCTTGGCAGAACCAGCTGGCTGTAATACGTCGTCAGGTACTGCTGAGCTGCACCTTGCAGGCTGAGCATGGCAGTACCTTGTGCGATCGCCTTGTTGTCTCCCTGCTGCTCGGACAACGTGACGTAAGAGGCAACCGCGACCATGCTGGCAATGACAAGGCTAAGACCGACCTCGGTAAGGGCGAAGCCTCGCATTGCGCGACCCACGACGCGACCGGTTCGTTTTGTACGTGCCATGGTTGCTCCTCAGGAGGGTGGCCATGCGCGCGATAGCGCGCTAGATCGAGATTTTCCACCGCGATTCGGAGCGCCGCCAAAAACAAGTAACTCGGCTGCCAAATTTCAAAAATTGCTGTGGATTCGATGAATTTTTCATCTCGCCAATATTTAATTTTTCCACTTCCGCACCAAATCTTGATAAAGCCTCGAAGAAGGACGGCAGCAAGATTGTTGTTCATTGATTTACATTGAAATTCATTTCTCTTCATGGAAATTAATTTGACGGAATTGAATTACACCGCATCTCTCGGGGTGGCCCTCGGAGCCAACCCAAAGAGGGCGCGATCATCCTCGCGCTCTAGGTATCGCCCCAGCGCGCTTGTGATCTTCAGGGCGAAGGCCGGATCCTTGTCCATTTGCCCCAAGACCCAAGCACCTACAAGGATCTTGCGCCTTGTGTCGCTTGCTCGTTGGCTGCGCGCCAATGCTTGCGCCTTCCTGGCTTCGACGGCGCTGCGTTGCGCCTTCAATTGTTTCAGCTTGGTCTCTGCCTCAATAATTTTGTCGTCGATGCTTTTCATTCTCGGCTCCTTTCGTCGGTTTTTGTTGCTTCCGAATTGAATGCATTTTAGGCATCGATTGATTAGAATTGTTTGGCCCCGAGCGGAAAGCGAAGGGCGCACTTATGCAAACTCTTCGAGTTTGCGTGCGGTCAGGGCTTCGCCCCGACACCCCAAAACATAAATATGGCTATCTATCACCTCAGCGTTAAAACGGTTTCGCGCTCAGCCGGTCGTAGTTCGACCGGCGCCGCCGCTTACCGCGCTGCGGCGAAGATCGTGGACGAACGGACTGGGTTGGTTTTCGACTACACCGGCAAGAGCGGTGTCGTTTCCTGCGACCTAGTGCTGCCGGAGGGGGCGCCTGTTTGGGCGGCCGATCGGTCGGCGCTGTGGAATGCGGCCGAGCATGCAGAGACACGCAAGAATTCGACGGTGGCCCGTGAGTTCGAGGTAGCACTTCCTTTCGAGCTATCAGCAGCAGCACGCCGTCGCTTGGCGCTGGACTTGGCTCAGGAGATCGTGCAGCGGCACGGCTGCGCAGCCGAAGTCGCCATCCACCTCCCTGGCAAGGGTGGTGATAATCGCAACCACCACGCGCACATCTTATTGACGACGCGCCGGCTAACAGTGAGCGGGCTGGGCGAGAAAACTCGCGAACTGGACGACAAGATCACAACTGGCCCAGCTCTTGTAGAACACTGGCGTCGGCGGTTTGCAGAATTGGAGAACGAACGCCTGAGCGACGCTGGTCTGTCCGTACGAGTTGATCACCGTAGCCTTGCTGCACAAGGAATCGATCGCGATCCCACTCGACACCTCGGGCCATCGGCGGTCGGGTACGAACGACGTACCGGACGAGCGAGCAAGAAAAGGAGGGATTTTGACCAGGTCGTGGCAGAGCGACTTGCTCAGGCTAAGCGTGCAGGCGAGCTGGAACGTCAAGCCAATGCTCTGGACGAGATGATCCTTGACTTGACTATGACCATTTCACAAGCCAAGGCAGAACGCGATCGCAAGAGACAATCGGTGCTCCGGGGAACTGGTGTCAGCATTGCTGAGCTTCGCGAACGACTTGAACGCAACAAGCTCAAATCAAGTAAGGTCGAGCCCGCCGATCAAGCCCAACAGTCGAAAGAAGTTCCGCTGTTTGGCGCGCACGAGCAACGTACGCCGGTAGCGCGACCGCGCCGTGACGATGACCTGGCGCCTTAGACCTGAATAGGCACAGGCTTCACTAGGGCGCGGGAACGTACCAGTCCCGCTTCTCCATCACATCGCGATCCTTGCGCAGATCGCGGTTGATGAAACCGCCCTCCAGCATGTCGGATACATGGTGGTCGTAGCGTCTCGAAAGAGCGCTGTTCACCTGTCCCCTCAGTTGCTCCACGGGGGTGTCCGTCGCGTCTGCCAATTTCGAAATCAAGGCATTCAGCACATCTTTCGTTGCTTTCGTGACAGCAACTTGGTCGTTGCGACTATTCATGAGCGAATCGAGCTCTGAACGCAATCCGGAAATAACGTCCTTGTTCGCCCGCAACGCGCTTGCCGCGCTTCTCATAGCCAACGAGTTCTCATCGGCCTCGCGTCGCGCATCAGTGGTCATAGCTGCCGCCTCGATCCGATTTTGGTTGGCACGCACAATTGCCAAGTCCTCTTGCAAGCCCAAAGCATCACTAGCGTTCAGCACAGCCACCTCCACTCAGCGAAGAAAGAACAGTGCACCGGCCGCAATCACGACTGCGTAGCCTACAAGCTTGAGTCGATTGGCTTTCCAGCCGGCAACTTTGGCCATAGCCTCTTCCTGTGTCGTGTTCACCAAGCGCCGATCTGCGATGGCGCCCTCTACCCGACGAATCGTCCACTCGTTGGTAGACAGGGCAACCAGCGTAACGATCAAGACGACGATCGCGACGATATATCCGGCATGTTCCATTGCTTCCCCCTCCTTCTGAGTATCCTGCTTACGCGGCTGATCGCTGCCCAGTTACGCCGCAACCGAAAAGTACTCTTTCCATTCGCTGCTGTCGGGATCCAGCGTCGCGAGAATCTGCTTATCGGCGCCTAAGACTAGTCGCTCCAGCATTTCCCGCTGCGTTACGCCGTAATGTTTTGTCAAACGTCCCAGCGCTAGTACTGTGCCACTTGAGACCCAAGCATTGATCCGGCGCTCGCCGTTGTCTCCAGCGCGTGCCCGTGACCGGCGGTATTTCGCTTGCCGCTCTGCCGACGATGCTGCCATGCTCCTGCCTCGTTCGTTACGCAGTAACGAAACTGTACTCCGTTACTGCGTAACGAGCAACGGAATCAACCACAGGTACCGGATCCTCACTTCCTGGGCATCCGCATAAGCCTCAATGCTCGCTTTCGCGGAGCTCCCGTTCCACCTCTCGCTCGATGCTGTGCTCAAGCTGTTGGCGATGCTCTTTTAGCCACAGGCGGACGTTATCGTTAGTTTCAACTTCGAGATGTGCATTCAGTGCTGCGAGCTTTCCACGATAGTGATCGCTAGCGGGCCCGCTCCAACCCTCAGAGAAGTTGTTGGCGTGCAAACTGCGCCGAACCTGTTCTATTGAGCCGTAACGTTCGAGCATTTGCCGCGCGAAAGTTGTGGGTTCATCCGGCCCGGCGACGATCGGCGGGCAGCGCTCCGCAATCAGCCATGCGCGGTTTCGTGCGTCGACATCCACCCATTCAAAAACGATTGACGTGGGGATGGCGTCAAGGCCTGCCTCGTCGGCCTCACCACGTATCGATCGACCACCTCGAAGCCAGGTCAGCAAGTGCCAGGTCCCGACCTCTTTTTGTTGCATTTCTAGTCGCAGCGCAATCGCTGGCCAGACGATGGCGGGCTTTGCCCGTGCCACCTTGGACAGGAAGATCCACGGATCTGGGTGGAAGCCAGCGGTGATGCTGTTGACGTTAGCGAAGTTGGCAATGCACCGCACAGCAAGCTTTGCAGCAGCATCGGGGTTGAAATCGAGCAGGCGGTTCGCGAGCTCGTTCCAACGGAATAGCAGCATGGTGTTCGGATGCTGACTCGTCGCACCCTCCACGAATACTGGCGAATTCAATACCCGCTCGATGCGGGTCGAGAATGCACTTAATTCATCGGCATGGCCTCGCAGCCGTGAATCCAGGATATCCATCGCTGCATCGGGCGCGCTCGGATCGTCGCCCTCTAGGAGCAGATCGACTATGCCTTCGAATACATCCAATGGCAGCTGGTTGACGACGCCTCCATAGACAAACATCCGGAAAGCCTTCGGATCGATATCGCCCTGCTTCGCCATAGTAAGCAAAGACCTAGCGATGCGATCGGTCATCCCCGAGCGCCAGACGAGGCCAAGCGCGTAACTGCAAATCTCAGCGTTCGCAAACACGCTCTCGATGAGCTTCTCCCACAAATCGACCTTCTTGATTCGCCATGCAGAGAGATAGCCGCCAATGAAGAAGTCGGACCGCTGCGCGCCAGCACTGATCCATGCCGAAAAGATAGAGGGCCACAATTTAAGGTCATCAGCTTGACCGAGAAGTTGGCCAAACTGGAATCCGTTCTTGGCCTCTTCCGTGACAAGCCATGCCAGCTCGGGTGCTAACGACTCCGGGGCGGCCGCAACGTCGGCGGCAAGCTGAACTAGCTCCGGCCCCGCCGCATCGGAATACTGGCCGTCAGCGTCGAAGTTGTCTTCGATCAGCTTCATGCCCGCATGGCGGCGAAGCTTGTTCGAGAAGGAAGATTCGGTCAGTTCAGCACGGATGACACGGAGCTCAGACTGAACAGTTTCAGACAGTGCCTTGCCTTCGTAGTGAAGGGTGGCCACGATGATCTCGATGCACCTCTCGCGCAAGCCCGGCATCGCGGCAGCGCGGCGCAGAAAGACAAGGATCGTTTCGGTCAGCGGCGCGATCAAGATGAGGCTTCTGACGTGGCTCAAGATGGCCTTGGCTGCCTCAGTGGCTTCCGGTGCAGGCAGGTACTCGACAGCTTCTTCCAGCAATCTCACATGGGCTGCATACGCGTCGTACAGCTCTCCTTGGGTCTTCGGCTTCCAGCGGTCTGGCAGGCGTCGCAACCCGATTACGTCGTCGATGCTAATCCGACTCATGAAGGGGTCAAGGCTCTTGCCCAAGGCCTGAACGGCAATTTCCCTTCGGAACGGCACCGCGCTGTGCAGCAAATTGCACAGGTAGTCGATTTTGTCGATGGGCGACAATTCGGACGCGGCAACAGGGCCATGTCCCAAGCCGAACAACTCGATAAAGACGCCCGTCGAGTTGTTGGACCAGCTCTCGTTTTCGGCCTCGGCCAGCAGCAGCAAGCATTCCGCAGCTTCGAAGAAGGTCTCGGCGGGGATTGCTAGTTGCTCAAGCCGGTGGACGGCGGTGCGACGCGCATCCCCTCTGAATTCGTGGCGGCCCACAACAGTTTCAGCACCCAAGGCAGCAGCAAAACGGCGCAGGGCAGCCTTGGGTTTAGCCTGCGCTATCGCGAAAAAAAGGCTGGCGCCACTGGCGGCTTTATAGCCCGCAAGCGACGCAAACATCCCGTCCTCTCCCATCAGCCGATCCGCCCACGCCGTCGCCGCCTTGGACTCCTGAGCAAACACGAGCATGGCATCGAAATGCTGCTGCATGCGAGCCTCAAGACCCTCACGCAGTTGCTGGACGTTCACCATGTGGGCGTACTGCTCGAACCAGCTTTTCCACATGGCAACGTGGAGTAGCTTCGGAGATATCAACAACATTCGCGGGCCCTGCAGCACCCGTCGTTTTCGCAGCTCGCCGACAGAGCGTGACAGCCTGAGCTGAGAAAAGCCCTGGTCCAGGAGCTTCAATGCGGCCAACACGGCAGTCTGCGCTGCCGGCCCGTCCGCGGTTTCCCACGCGACCTGCCGGAACAGCGCCAGCGTCCGGATCACAGCTAGCCTGTCCTGCCCTTCGGCAGAATCGATGCTGTGCGGCGCGCATACGATACGGTCCCAGAGCCTGTCCAAGTGGGCCAGTTGCTGAGAAGGCTGCTGGTCAGGGTTGTTCTTAATATATTGTCCAAGACGGTGAGCCGCTCGAGGCGATCCCTCGCACAATGTTGCCAGCCAACTTGCACTGTCCGGGGGGACGCCATAGCCCTTAAAAATATCGGCGACTACAGGCGCTTCGAGCCCCGGCACCTCAATGACCTGAGCATTTGCATGCGCACTAGCAGGGTCGGCCACATTGTCGGCGGTCACGAGTAGCATCTTGGTGGCCAGCCTTTTGAACAGCGCCGTCAGCTCATCCGCTGTATCCAAGTCACATTCATCCGCGACCAGGATGATGGTCGTCTTCGACGCCATCTGCCGCAAAGCCATCATCGGCCCGCTCCCCACAGCTTGCTCCGGATCCCGGCAATACAGGACGCAGCCACTGAGTTTCGCGGCGCTCAGCGCCCGATATATGAGGTGGGTCTTGCCAGCGCCAGCGTCGCCAAGCACACGCACGTGCTGGAACCCATTGATGCTGTCGGCCGCTCGCGTAATCTGTTCGGCAGCTCTATCAAGCTCCCCCGTGCTCTGGTAAACATCGATCGCAAGGTCGCAGGAGTCCGCCATAAATGACAGGTCATGGAAGACGGCGTCGTCATAACCTTGCACACTGTTGAGGCGCATCGCGATGCCGGGTGCCAGCACCTTGATCGCCGAGCAAAGCTGATTGGCCCGGATAATCCGCACCGTGACATGGGCGAACGCCGGATCAATGGCCGCCATGAACTCGCTGATTTGGGTCGCGCCATGATCATCCGCGGTACCGACCAGATCAGAGCCGAAAAGAACAACAACGAAGGTCCCGCCCTTCTCGAAACAGCTAAGCACTCGCGCCTGGAGTTCCTCCTTCTTGCGCTGATGCTCGCCTTTCATAGATTTAGGCTGGACAAGTAAAGACCGAATGTCAGAGGGCGTCGAGGCGGAGAAACTGCCGGTTTTGATCTGGTAGCGGGTCAGACCTTCGGAGATCAGACCGGCTGGCAGTGCAGCCTGAGGCAGACCAGCGACCTCGGCATCAATGCCTCCATCGGCGACAGTAATTGCTGCAGGGACGTCGACGCCGGTAACGGGAATGCCAGCGTTAACGGCCTCAATGACAAGAAGTTGCCGAAACAGGTCGACGGCCTGGTCAGCGGCGATCTTGGTCAGGTCATCAGTCCTGACGTCAAACGGTCCTACGGTGTCGGTCGGTAGAGCCATCACTGCTCCTCTGGTGAAGCGTCGAGTATCCCATATGGTCTCTACGCATTCGCGACGCATGCGATGAGGTATGAACCGGGAAGCGAGGGTCCCCCTTTTTCTCTAGGATCTCATTCTGCAGCCGGCGGCAAGATTGTCGACTGCCCAGTATCACCGAGCGCTACAGCAGAGGCAGCCTCGCGGTTCAGGTCCGCGCGATCCAACCCAACGTGCTTATCAGTCCGCGTCAAATCGGCGCGCCTATGCATTTCCTGGATCGCCGCTCCTCGAGAGGAAGCCAGCACTGCAGCCTGGCGTGCCTGGGCGCTTGCAGTGCCTTCGAGTTTGTTGGCCATGCCCTTCTCACCCAGATCACCCACGCCCGCGCCGATCCAGCGCAGGATGTTGTCTGGCAGCGCCTGCGGCAAACCAAAGAGCAGCATGTACATGGTGAAAGTGACGAAGCAATACACCGCAATGTAGCAAGCCAGCGAAAACAAGCCCGTGACCGAGTCTGCTTGCAACGATCGGAATTGGGTCAAGAATGCGTCGTTCAAGTACGCCGTACATGGATAGAGCAGCGCGTTGCTGGCAACCAGGCCGAGGACCATGAGAGCTGGTCGGAAGAACCCTGACATCACGAGCAAGTAGCCCTGAGTCTGGCTGCCGATGAAGCTATCCTCACGCGCTGGCAAGAAGTGCGCGGCAGCCCAAAGCATGCCTGCCGCCATCATCTCGACCACGAAGACGAGCCAGCCGATTACGCCCGTGGCGAAGATGAAGAACGGCACCATCGGGATCCAGATCCCGAGGAAGTAGCCCATGTACATGATCGACGCGATCGACGGGGCAACATACGCCCACAGCTCCGCCACGAACTTCGCCACCCCTCTTGTGACCCCGGCAAGCACCGACGTCCCCGGGATCAGGCTCGATTGCGCAGCTGCACCCACACCTTCGAGCACCGAGGAGACCGTGACCTTCCACATGTAGAGCGTCTCGCCTACCGTGGCCGCCCAGTCCCCCAGGTTCTTCACTTTCATGATCGGATCGGCATCCGGATCTTCCAGGTAGTAGATCACTCCAGTCAGGACGGAGTTGGCCCCTCGGTTGAAGGTCTTGTTGATCGACTCTTTCACCGAGCCGCCCCCGTCCGTCATGTCCTCGATGGTGAAGCCTGATTGGAGCTTGGGCAGCGTCGGCTGATTGGCCTTGACCTGGGACGTCGCATCGAAAATGCGCCTCGACAGTTCCGATGCAACAGAGTTGTAGCGAGTGAGGATCGAATTTGCAGCAGTCAGCGAATCGCCCGTCAGCACAGTTTCGAGCGGATTGTTCGCGCCGGGAATGAAGTCGGAGGAGCTCAGCGTTGTGTTGCGAACCGCGTCTTTGATGCGGCCGATCTCTCGGTACATGGAACCTGCGTAGACCCAGCCCTTGTCGGTCATCGTCTTCAGCACGCCGCCATTCTCGTCATTACTGATCTGCTGTGAGATTGCAGCAACGATGTCCTTCATCTGCTGATCTTTGAGCTGATCGATCGCGTTGGCGATCGCAGTCGCGTCAATCGTTTCGCCTTCCGTCGCGACCTTTGCCGCCAGTTGCACAGCGAACCCACTGGTCAGCACTTGATCAACGTAGCGCGTGCGCACTTGGTAGATCGCTTCTTTGATCGACGGTGCGACGTCATTGGCCATCTTGGAGCCGGAACGCGGTGGGGCGTTGAAGCTGTTCTGCATCACGATCTTTCCGCATAGCGACTCGCTGCCTGGCCACTTGGGATCGGTGAAGGTGAACGTCGTCTTGTAGATCGCCCCCTGCGACTGGCTGTAGTCGGGAGGTGCGTCGATACGCATGTACTGCAGATTGACCTTCGAGTCAGGAGACACGCTCGCCATTGCCGCATTCACGCCGGCAGCGCACAGCGTCATGCGCATTGCGTTGACCGCGATCGAGTCGAAGTTGGGATCCTTGACAACGCTCTTGACGGCTTCCTGTGCGACGCTGGCACCGACTGCGTACTGCACAACTGCAGTCCACATGTTGGATGCAAAGCCGATCGACCAGGAAACGATCAAGAGCATGAGCACCTGGATGCCGGCATACCCAGACGAACCAGGAATCATCACGAACGCGGCCGAGAACATCCGCAGCGGCGTATAGAGCGTCGACCAGCGCTTGCCCAGCGCCTGGCCATCGTTAGCCGTGTTGGCAATGCCAAAGATGGTCACCCAAGTCAGGATGATCGAGCCGAACATGAGCACACCGCTATTGAAGATGCGGAAGGCCTCGGCGAGCATCTGCGAATTGGCGGTGTCAGCCGTGCGAGACACGCCTGGCACGATGATGTCCATGACGCTGCCAAACACCATGCGCAGCATATCAATCGCGGCGTCTGTCGACGAAGGTGTGAACGGGTTCGCCATCTTGGCCCCTAGTGGTGCAGGCGCGAAGAAATTTAAGATTAAATTTCTATCGCAAAATGCATATTTTTAAAAATTGGCACGGAGTTATTTATTTATCCGCATAAAACATGTTTACAAATAATACTAACATCCAATCCCATCATTTAAATGAGTGAATTCGGATAATAGATCCCGGGGGAATGCGGCATAGCTCCTTCGCTCCGGGGCGGAGGGTCTGCAGACTGCTTGAGGATGTTTAGGGCTACGCTGCGCGTGCGCTGCCTTTCGCTAGCAAAACCCAGTAAGGTTGCTGCACGAGATTGTCTTCGGGTTCGGGAATACAGAGGGGGTTGAATTCGAGGAACCGGGCGTCTTTCACGACCATAAGGCGTTGACCTTCAAATCCGATGGGCATCCAGAACGGCCACCGTTCCTGTTGAATCCCGGACGCGTCGCCGTCATTTGCGTCGAGTGCCGCCTGAAACGTGGGGTACCCCGTCGCAAGCGCTTTTGTTCCGGGCACTTTCAGCGGGTGTCCGTCCTGGTCGATGGTCACGACCTGGAAAACAGCCTCGGCTGCGAGAATTGACCGAAAATTTGCCAGTTGGCCCGCAGGTCCTGCGGACGCATGGAAGCGCTGTATTGTTGCCGGCGGCAGATCGGCGTAGCGCAGCAGAGCGTTGATTGGAACGTCTCTCGCAGCCGCGTTTTGGACAAGCTCCCGCTCCTTGGCAGTCGTGTAGAAGGTCCCATCATCTGAGCCGCAGGCGCTTTGAAGACGCTGCAGGAACGGCCGCAGTGCGAGGCTAGGTAGGTATTGGAAGTCAAGATGCTTGATAGCTGCGACTTCCATTTCGCGCAGATCGGACGTCTCGAACGTGGGGATGAGCTGCTTGAGCGATCGGATGGTAATGGCGATTTTGCGTGAATAGGCATACAGGCGTTGGCGCTCCTGATGGGCGGCTAGCTCTGCATACTGGATCCTCAACTGCTGCCCGACGGCGGCATCGTAGGCGTCATCCGCGCGCGCAAACAGCTCGCTGTCGACGCAGGTGAAGCCGCCGGCATAGATATGCTGGACCAAATCCTGGTCACCTTGTATTCCACCGGCCGTAACGAACTGCGCGCGATCCAAAATCGTCAGCTTGAGGTAATTCGCTCCAGCGGATGGATTGCGAGCCACTGAAAGGCGCGCGCCGAAGCGCGCGAGATCAGGCCACCAGCAAGTGTGGGCAGCTAGAATGGCACCAGCCATATCGAACCTCTGCAAAGGTTGGTTTGGTTAGACACCTGGGCCGGCTGCAACCGCCCCGGGTGTCGCCTACTATCGCCTGGCTAACCCAGTTCTCGAGTGATCAGGTCCCGTACCAAGTGCGCAATCGTTATTCCTCTCTCCACCGCCCGGAGTTTCAGGCGTCGATGCAAATCGGGCTCCAGATCTAGGTTCAAGCGGATTGGATTGGGCGGCCGGCTGCTGGCCTGGGACTGCACCATGGACGCGCCAGCCACAAACTCTTCCTTCGTAGCAGGCTTTTCAGCGGGCAGGCCTTTCGGCGTCGATGCGATCTTGAATTTACTCATTTGATCAACTCAGTTACTCAATTTCAAAGAACTCTTGCCCCAGTAACTGCATCTCAGCTCGTGCTTGGGCGTTGTCCAATTCAACGACACCGTGGCCGGATAGCAAGGCGTCGCGGTAAACCTTGCGGTCGCGAACGATTGAATCGGCTAGCTCCAACTGGTCGAACTGCGCCAGAAGCTCGCGGGCGTCCTCGACTTCGCGGATCGTTGGATTGGTCGGCGCCATGGACAGTACCGCTGAGGCCTTCAGATTCGGATTCCATCCCCGGGCAAGTCCGATGAGCTCATTGAGCTTCGGCAACGTTTCGAGGTCGGCTTGCGAAGCCCGGGTCGGCGTGAGCAGCAAATCTGCGACCCCCATTGCCGAGCGCATCTCCTTAGAGTCACGGCCGCCCGCGTCAACAACAACGACCTGATATCGCCGAGTAAGGTCGCACAGCGTTGTCTCCACTTCTCCGGTACGTTGAATGCACGGCACCATAGGATTACGGCGGCTGTCATCCCTCCGCTCAACGAAGCGCGCGCAAGTTGCTTGCGCGTCCGTGTCCAACAGGACCACGTCCACCTCCTTGTGGGCCAGGTAAACCGCCAGATTGCTCGCTATCGTCGATTTGCCGACTCCACCTTTTTCTGCTGCCACAAGCACGATCATCTTGAGTCTCGCATCCGGTGAGTTGAGTTTATGAGTTGATTTTTTGAGTGCCAATGCGTTTGCTATCGCCGTGTCGCCGATGTTCAAGTTGAACACTCTGCAAAATCAGTCGCTTGCATATGCAGAAGACGGTGGATCGGTAAGCCGCGTGCTTTCTCACTCGCCTTCAGGGAGCAATGAAGTGCCGTTGTGGAGCTGCTGGAGTTTTCTCTGCAGCTCCAATTGTGTCGTCACGTCCGAGAGTCCAACCTGGCCATCGGTGGCCACCAACCGGCGTCGGTCGACCTCGCTCCAGCCTCGCACATCGTCATCTATCGCAAGCCAATCGAGGGCGGAAGCGCCGCCGCACGCCACATATCGCGCGATCTGCTCGTACCTGGTGGCTGTCGTGAACCAATCGTGGATTCGGTGTGAGCCCTCGGGATGCCGAGCCATCGCTGTATGCCAAGTTGCGCCGATCACGCGGGGTTGCAACTCTTGAGGCAGACAGCGCCGCGCCCTGTCAAAGCGAAGCACTCGCACCCACGAAGTCGACAGGACGATCTTGAGCTCTGGGAAAGGCCTCACCATGTCGACCAGGATGGGCGCCCACATGAAAAGCTCACCGTCGGCGCGCAAGACTGGACGGCCGCGTTCGTAGTACGCGGCGTCTGGGTGGAGCACTCCGTCGAAGTCGAGGAACAGGATCATTGGCCAGGTTCGCTTTTTGGGGGAACGCACATAAATCGCTGGTCGGGCAAGGCGCGCAGTGTGGGCAAGTGTGGACAACCTCGTGGGCAGGGTCGTGGGCAACCCACAGGGTTGTCCATCAGCCTGTCCATCAGGTTATCCACGCGCGCCGCGCAGCGGCTGTCCACACGAAGCGCCGCGTCAGTACAAGAGAGCTACGGGCTGGCTGTGGCCGAGCAAGGAAAATCGGGAAACCAAAGCATCATTTCCCCACTGCGAGAAAATGAGGTGCACGGCATATCGCGGCGCGGTAAACTAGTGGGCTTGCCCGGATGACGAAATTGGTAGACGTAGCGGACTTAAAATTCGCGCCCGCAAGGGGTACGGGTTCGATTCCCGTTCCGGGCACCATTACGCGGCCTGTTGTGACTTGGCCAACTTCTCTGCAAGACTCTCACCGGTCGGGTGGTAGTACCGCAAGGCCATCTGCAAGGTACGCCAGCCGAACATCTTCGCCAGCTCCTGAGCGGCGAGCACGGAAGCCCATCTGCTTGCTGCCTCGTGCCGCAAGTCGTGGAATCTGAGGCTTTGGAGCCAACCAACGGCAGGCGCCTTCCCGTTCCGCTGCTCGTAAAGTTCGCGCCCCTTCTTGCAGGCCTGGTTGAATGCCCGGATGAGCCGGTCCTGGCTGACATCAAATATTCTCCCGCCAGCGATCGGACGGGGTAAGCCCTGCAACACGTCCAGCGCCACAGGCGACAAGGGGACATCGCGAGGATCGCCGGACTTCGTGTCGGCCAGGTGGATAAATTTGCGCTTCGAGTCCACATCCTCCCACTCGATCTTGAGAAGCTCGGACTGACGCATTCCGGTTTCCAGCGCCAAGCGGATCAGTGCTCGCATGTTGGCGGTGCGCGGCATGACCACTTCGATACCCGTCAGCAACCACGCCTCCTCGTCAGGCAGCAGCCTCCGCTCCCGCTTGTTGCTGCCACCGGGCGCCTTGATCATCCTCACAGGATTCGCAAGCCCCTCCATACCCCAATCTCTGCGGGCGGTCTCGTAGAGAGCGGAAAGCAGCGCAAGGTCAAGGCGAATGGTGTTCTCAGCCTTGCCTTCGGCGCGTCGATCATCGCGGAATTTGGCGAGATCCTTCCCCCGGATTCTCGCTAGGGAACAACTGGCCAACGAGCGCTCCTGCCAACGCTTGATGCGGCTGAGCTCGGCTCTAGCCCCCTTCTTTCGCGGCGTAACTTCGCGGCTGTAGCGCTTCAGCGCTTCGTACAGCGTGGTCGCTTCCGCTTCCGACCGGTCCAAGAAGATGCCGCGATCCATCTCGCGCTCAATATCTCGTGCCCAAGCCTCCGCATCCGCCTTTGCCGCGAAGGTGCGTGACTGGGGCGGATAGCCCTTGCGTCGAATTTTTGCCTGCCACTGCAGATCCCCGCGCTTCGTGATCGTCGCCAAAATTGCTCCCTGCCCTTGTCAATGGGTGTCCCGGATTTGTCCCATTAATTCAGTTTTCAGCCAGGACACCGCGCCAGTGCTAGAGATGCATTGTGACTTAAAATCCGCTGCGCCCTAATCGGCGCGTGCCGGTTCGATCCCGGCCTCGGGCACCAATCCTTTCTTCGCCTCCCCTCGCGCCCTTCCCCTCCAGCGCCTTACGATGCGCAGCACGCATGCGCCTTCGGTGCTTCTTCGTATTCGTCGTGACGGCGCAACCATGACAAGGGGCCGGCTTCGTTGCGGCCGAGCGGCGCGCGATCGAGCAGTAGCAGCGTACCCACCATGTCTTCCAAGCCGCGCGCATAGGTCGAGTACGTGTGGAAGACATCGCCCGCCTCGTCCTTGTAAAACGCGCTTAATCCGGGCAGCTCGTCATGAGCTTCTTCGCGGGGCTTAGCGGTGTAGTTGTAGTCGACCGAGCCGCTAGCGAGTTCGTCTTGCGAGAAGCTCACGCGATAGTCGTGATTGAACGTTGTGCCGAACGACGACACCCACGGGAATTGCCAGCCCATGCGCTTCTTGTAAGCCGCGATTTTGTCCATCGGCGCGCGCGACACGGCGACGAACGTCACGTCATGGTGGTTCAGATGCGTGAGCATGCCGCCAACATGGTCGGAGAAGAAGGAGCACCCTGGGCAGCCCGCATCCCAGTCGGGCCCGAACATGAAGTGGTAGACCACCAACTGGCTACGGCCGTCGAACAACTCGGCCAGCGTCTTCTTGCCTTCCGATGATTCAAATACGTATTCCGTGTCGACCTTGACCCACGGCAGCGCCTGGCGCTCGGCGTTGACGGCGTCGCGCAGGTGGATGGCCTCTTTCTCGCGCGCCAGCAACGCTCGGCGCCTGATGAGCCATTCGTCTCTTGAAACTACGGGATGCGTTTGCATGGTTGCCCCTCTGTCTAAGACTCAGGACTTCATACTAGGCGGCCTCACTCGAATGAAAAGCCGCGGCGCGCAAGTCGCCACCCGGATGCGACTTACGCGCCATCGAAGAGAATCAGCCGTCTCTGCACATGCAACTGCAGGTGCCGGATCAGCCCACCAGCCAGCGCACGCCCACGTTGATAAGCGCGCCGCCGCCTACCAGCCCGACCCACAACACAGCGGCGCACAGCAGCGGTCGCACGCCGGACTTCAGCAGCATCGGCACATGCGTTTGCGTGCCGATAGCAAACATCGCACAGGCCAGCATGGCAGTGTCGATGGCGTCGATGGGGGCATGCCATGCAGCGGGGATCGCACCGGCGGAATTGAGCAGCGTCACAATCAGCAACCCAACCGCAAACCAGGGCATGGCTTTCCAGGCGTGGCCGGCGGCTTTGCGAAGCGCATTCTCAGGAGACGTCGAAGCGGTACCCCGAGCTTCACTGGGCGTTGTGCAAGCCAGCACCACGAGCAACGGGGCCAGCGCCAGCACACGCACCATCTTGCTGACGACCGCCGCGTTGGTAGCGTCGTCGCCCAGCGGACGCGCCGCGGCAATCACCTGCGCAACCTCGTGCATCGTCGAACCAATGTAGACGCCAAAGTGCTCCGGTGTGATGGCCACCCCGGCATGCGCCACAAGCGCGTACAGCCACGGGTACAGAAAGATGCCGATCGTGCCGAACAGCACCACGCTAGCGATCGCCACGGCCGTTTCGCGTGGTGAGGCCTTCACCGCTGGCGCAACAGCCAGCACAGCCGCCGCCCCACATACTGCACTGCCTGCTGCCACCAGCACAGCTTGTGAGCGCGTGAGGCGAAACCAACGCGTGCCGATCCACGTGCCGGCCAGCATCGTCGCAGCCAACACCACCAGCGGAATCACCACGCCCGAAGTACCCAGATCCTGGATCTGCGCCAGCGTCAGCCGGGCGCCGTAGAGAATCACGCCAGCGCGCAGCAGCGTATGGCGTGCAAACTGGATTGCCCCCGGCGTCAGCCAACGCTGGTGCCCCGGCACATGACCCACAGCCATGCCGAGCAGGATAGCGAGCGTCAGTGCGCTCAAGCCAAGATGCCCTGCCCACGGCATTGCCCCGAGCACCACCGCAGTCCCCGCACACCCGAACAACACCGCCACGCTGGCGAGCGTCCACCCATCAAATCCCGCCGTCACGCCTTGGGGCGCCAACTGCTTCTGTGCAATCGTCATCACATCCGCCTTGCTTATTCGTTATACGCATAACGATATGCGGACCGTGATAACATGTAAAACAGGTAATTTTCGTAATTCCAACCAGTTTTATGGATAACAAAGCGCCTCGCGTCACCCTCCGGCAATGGGCCGTTTTCGCCACCATCGCACGCAGTGAGACGACCACCGCGGCCGGCGACGCTCTTGGCTTGTCGCAATCGGCCGTTAGCGCAGCGCTGGCAGAGCTGGAATCCACACTCGGACATCCGCTGTTTGACCGGCATGCCCGCCGCCTGCATCTGAATGCGCTGGGCCGGCAGCTTCTGCCACAAGCGCAGGCGCTGCTGGATCATGCCGATGCGTTGGAACACGCAACCGCTCAGCCAAACGTGCGCCTGAAGCTCGCGGCCAGCAGCACGATCGGCAATTACGTGCTGCCCGCCCTGCTGGCGGGCTTCCGCCACGAGATCGCACCCGACAGCCAGCTCGACGTGCTGATCGGCAATACGCAGGACGTGGTCGATGCCGTGCAGCGTTTCGAGGTCGACATCGGCCTGATTGAAGGCACGTGTCGCGGCGAGGCGTTGGAAATCGAAACGTGGATCGACGATGAGATGGTGATCGTGGCCGCGCCCGGGCACCCGCTCACCCAAGGAACAGGGCCTGTCTCACACGCAGCGCTGCGCGAAGCGGGCTGGCTGATGCGCGAACCGGGCTCCGGCACGCGCGAACTGATCGATAGCCGCATTGCTTCGGTGGTCGGGCCGCTGCATGTGGCGCTCGAACTTGGCCACTCCGAAGCCATTCAGCGCACGGTGGCAGCCGGCTACGGCATCAGTTGCCTGTCGCGTCACGTGGTAGCCGACGCCTTGCGCGATGGCCGCTTGGTCGAGGTCGCCAGCGGCCTGCCGCGCATCGCCCGACCGCTGCTGATCGTGCGCCATCGCGACAAGCACCCGACGCACGGACTCACGCAATTCATCGACGTGCTACGCAGTCGCAGCGCCGATTCGAAAAAAATTCGCGCAAAGGACTAGCGCGATCCAAAAAAGGTTGATATAGTCTCTTTTCTTCGCGGGGCGTTAGCTCAGTTGGTAGAGCAGCGGACTCTTAATCCGTAGGTCGAGTGTTCGAGTCACTCACGCCCCACCAGAATATGGAAGGCCCGACAGGCAACTGTCGGGCCTTTTTCATTTGTGCGATTTGCGACGCGCTTTCGCTTCAGTGCGCAGAAAACAAATCGGCCGACGCTCGTGCGCCGGCCGATGCTCCCCCAGAATCCCTGCCCCCTGCTTAATGCAGCAGCTTGAGTAGGATCGTCGCGATCACCACCGTCGCCGCCCCGCCGATACGCGTCGAAATCTGCGCGAACGGCATCAGACCCATACGATTCGACGCCGAGAGAATCGCCACATCACCCGTGCCACCCAATCCGCTATGGCACGCGGTCACGATGCCGGACTCCACCGGATACATCCCCAGCCATTTGCCGACAAAGAAGCCTGACGCCACCAGCGCCAGGACCGTCGCCGCGCAGATCGCGAAATAGCCAGGCGTGAACGCCGCCACCAGCCCCTTCCACGACACGAACAGCGCGCCGAGGCCGACGAGAATCGCGAACGTCAGGTTGGTCGAAACGAACTTGTACATCTGATAAGCGCCGAGCTCCATGTTCTGCGGCAGCACCTTCGACACCTTCAGCAGCGCCGCGCTGATGATCATCAGGATCGGACCGGGAATCCCCGTGAAGCGCGACAGCAGCGCGCCGAAGATGAAGAACGCGCAGCTGATCAGCAGGCCGGCGCCCATCAGGCCCAGATTGACCGGCGCCTCCGTGTGATCATTGCGCAGCAGATCGGTGTCGCTGCCCGATCTGACGAGATCACCATTGCCGGTCAGGTGCGGCCGCTTGTCGCCCAGCGACTTGAGCACGCCGCTCGACAAGATGGCAACAACGTTGCCCAGCAGCGCCGCCGGCACCAGCATGGCAATCAACTCTGCCTGCGGCCGACCGAGAATCTCGGAATATCCGATCGACAGCGGCAGGATGCCTTCGCCAATGCCGCCCCCGACGATCGGGATGACGATGAAGAAGAACGTGTGCTTGGGGTCATAGCCAAAGAACAGCCCGACCGTCACCCCCGCCACGATGGCAGCCAGCGTGCCGATCAGCAGCGGAATGAACATCCGCATGAAGCCCTGCACCAGCACGCGATGGCTCATCCCCAGGATGCTGCCCGCCACCAGGCAGGCGATGTACAGATATTGCAGGTTGGCCGTCTTCATCGTCGTCGTGAGCGCCTTCAACATCTCGGGGTCGATCACCTTGTAGCCGACCAGCGCCGACGGCACGAACAGGCACAGGATGGCCGCGCCACCAATGTGTTTGAACACCGGCAGCCGCGCACCGATTTCGCCCAGCAGGAAACCGAGCAGCATCAGCACGGCCAAGCCGCCGATCATGTCGTCGGGCAGCTTCTTGTTGAACGCGGCTAGCAGCGTGATGACGGCAATCGTGGCGTACACGGGAAGAGGCAACGGCCCGATCCTGTACCCGCTGAGCGTGCGCCAAAGGCCCGCGCGCGCGTCTTCCTGCGCCCGAATGGATGCTTCCATGATGTCTCCTGATCAGCCGCGCGGCGCGCCTCGTCTTCACGCGAGATGAACAAGCGCCGGCGTCGCTGTGTGGGGTTGCGAAAACGTATTGGGAAAATTCAGAGGCTGCCGCTCGGCGCCATGGCAGACAGACGTGCACGGGTAGTGGCCGCGATGTCGCGCAGCCACGGGCGCGTCTTCCAATGCGCCTGCTGGAACGTGTCGATGTCGCTCCAGCGTGCGAGCGTCGCGCCGATCATGTCGAGCCCGTGCAGGAACATGTGGCGGTGGCGCTCGGACAGCGTGAACGACGCCTCCACGCTATGGCTGCGCACGGTCATCGATTCCACGTCGATGGCGATGCGGCTCGTGGCCGCGTCCGACACGTCGGCCAGGATGCGTGCCACCGTCGCCTCGTCGAGCATCACGAGCAGCAGGCGGTTGTTCATGGCGTTGCTGTAGAAGATCTCGCCAAAGCTGGGCGCGATCACGGCGCGGATACCGAATTGCTGCAGCCCCCACACCGCGTGCTCGCGGCTGGAGCCGCACCCGAAGTTGCTGCCGCCCACGAGGATGGACGCGCCCTGATACGCCGGCTGATTGAGCACGAAATCGCCGCGCAACTGGTGATCGGCGTCGTAACGCAGGTCGTAGAGCAGCCCCTTGTCGAGCCCCGATTTGTCGATACCGCGCAGGAACTGCTTGGGCATGATCTGATCGGTGTCGAGGTTGGGCGTGGGCAGCGGTGCCGCCGTGCCATGGATGTGTTTGGTGTCAGACATGGGCAGCCTCCGCTTGCGCCGGGTGCGTCTGCAGTTTGCGGACGTCGGTGATGCGGCCGATGATGGCCGCCGCCGCCGCCATGGCCGGGCTCATCAGATGCGTAATGCCGCCCCGCCCCTGACGCCCTTCAAAGTTGCGATTTGTGGTGGAGGCGCAGCGTTCACCGGGGGCAAGAACGTCGTCGTTCATGGCAAGGCACATCGAGCAGCCGGGCTGGCGCCATTCAAAGCCGCTGGCGACCAGGATGTCGGCAATGCCTTCTTGCTCCGCCTGCACACGCACGGCGCCAGAACCCGGCACGACCATGGCGTGCACCCCCTGCGCCACCTTGCGGCCCTTGACGATGCCGGCCACGGCGCGCAGGTCTTCAATCCGGGCGTTCGTGCACGAGCCGATGAACACGCGCTGCACGGGCACGCCCTCGATGGCGGCGCCGGCCTGCAGGCCCGTATAGCGCAATGCCCGGGCCGAGGCGGCGCGCGCCGCCGCGTCGTCTCCCCCGTCGGGTTGCGGAATCTTGCCGGTGATGGGAATCGCCTGATCGGGGCTGGTGCCCCATGTCACGTACGGGGCAACGTCGCGCGCGTCAAACGCGTGCTCGACGTCGAAATGCGCCTGTGCATCGCTGAACAACTGCCGCCAATCCGCCAGCGCGGCGCTTACATGGGTATGCGCCACGTCGCGCGCATGTTCGAGCACGTAGCGCGTGGCCTTGGCGTCGGGCGCGATCAGTGCGCCGCGCGCGCCGGCCTCGACAGCCATGTTGCACAGGGTCATGCGCGCCTCCATCGAAAGCGCGGCAATGGCACTGCCCGTGAACTCGACCACGTGGCCGCGGGCGCCCTGCGCGCCGATGCGGCTGATGATGTGCAGGATGAGGTCTTTTGCCGTGGTGCCAACGGGCAGTTCGCCCTCTACACGGATGCGCATGTCCTGCGCCAGCCGGTAGACCAGCGTCTGCGTCGCCAGCACGTGCTCGACCTCAGACGTGCCGATACCGAAACCGAGCGCGCCGAACGCGCCATAAGTGGTCGTGTGGCTGTCTCCGCAAAGCACCACCATGCCCGGTCGGATCATGCCCAGCTCGGGCGCAATCACATGCTCGATGCCCTGCAGCGCATCGTTGGTGTCGAACAGGACGATGCCGTGTTCGCGGCAGTTCTTCGCTAGGTTGGACGCCTGCAGCGCCGACGCTGGGTCCTGGATGACACGCACGCGCACCGGATGCGTCGGGATGATGTGGTCCACCACCGCAATCTGCTGGCCCGGCACAGCCACCGCGCGGCCAGCTTCCGCCAAGCCGGCAAAGGCCTGGGGGCTGGTGTATTCGTTCATGATGTGCAGGTCTGCGTAGAGCAGTACGTTCTGCGCATCGAGCTGGGCAACGGTGTGCGATTCGACCAGCTTCTGATACAGCGTCTTCGCCATGCTTCCTCCAATTCGCGTGGCCGGCCGCTTCACTAAAGGCGACCGGACCACTGGCCAGAAGAAGTGTAGACATGCAGAACGGTTTTATAATTGGCGCGAAAATTTATCTATTCTTCATTTCATCTGAATAATGGATCGCGTATCGGATCTGGAGTTTTTCACCCAGCTCGTCAAGCAGGGCTCGCTGGCGGCGCTGGCGCGCGAGCTTGGCGTGACGCCGCCCGCCATCACCGCGCGTCTGGCGCAGTTGGAAAAGCGACTGGGCGTGCGGCTACTGAACCGCACCACGCGGCGGCTGAGCGTCACCCACGAAGGTGAAATTTATCTGGCCACCGGCGCACGCTTGCTCGAAGAGCTGCAGGAGCTGGAGCAGACTGTCTCCAGCAGCCGTGGCACGCCCAAGGGTCTGCTGCGCATCAACACCACGTTCGGCTTCGGGCGCCGGCATGTGGCGCCCGCCATTGTGGAATTCGCGCGACGGTATCCGGAGGTGGAGGTGCAGCTTGAACTGACCGACCGCTCCGTCAACCTGACCGACAAGGCGTTCGACATCGGCATCTGGTTTGGCACGGTGCCCGATTCGCGCATGGTGGCGCGCAAGATCGTGAGCAATAAGCGCATGCTGTGCGCCTCGCCCGATTATCTGAGGCGTGCAGGCATACCGCAGGTGCCGCGCGATCTGCAATCTCATCAGTGCATCGTGCTGCGCGAGAGTGACGCCGCTTACGGCACGTGGTATCTCACGCGCGGCAGCCGACAGGAAACCATCAAGGTGCGCGGCGTGCTCAGCACGAACGACGGCGAAACCGGCGTGCTCTGGGCTCTGGCCGGTTACGGCATCCTCATGCGATCGGAATGGGATATCCACGAGCATGTGCGCGCGGGCCGGCTGGTGCCGGTGCTGGCGGACTGGGCGCTGCCCGTGGCGGACATCTTCGCGGTGTATCCGGAACGCGCCCACCTGTCGGCCAAGGTGAGCGCATTCATCGACTTCCTCACGGAGTGGTTCGGCAAAGAAGCTTCGTGGGCCGGCGAGCGCCACTAACGCGGCGTCGCATTTCAGGCCGTGGTTTCGATGCGCAGTTGCATGCGCATCTGCAGCGTCTCGCCGGGCGCCAAAGCGCGCAGGCCCGTGCCTTCCCATCCCTGGGCCGCCAGGTTGATCGCGTCGGCCACGTGCGAAATGGGCTCCAGACAGAAATACGGTTGCGCGTGGGGTGCGTGGAGGATGAAGTGGTCGAGCGGGTCATCGGCGCTCAGGGTGAGCACACCACCCGCGCACGACACCACGGCACGCTGCTGCCATTCGCTGTAGTAGACACTGAGCGCTGCATCCGGCAATGCGCGGGCGTGACGGAAATCTTCCCGCGGCGTGATCGGCTCGCGACGGACGGCAACTTCACCGGCGTCGGTCGGCCACATCGTTGCAGCATCGAACTGCACGCGTGTATCGGGCGTGCGCGCGAAGTACGGATGAAAGCCGCCACCCGCCGGCATGCTGCTGTCGCCGTCGTTGCGCAAGGTCATGACAGCCTCCAGACTGGATTTGCTCAGCACCAGCGTTTGCGTGGCGGTGAACGGCCAGGGCCAGTTGTCTGGCTGCGGCACATAGCGCAAGCCGAGTTCGATCGACGACGCTGTCACGTGCTCCACCGTCCAGGCGCGTGCATGCGCCAGTCCATGCATGGCATGCGCCTGGCCGGGATGCGGCGCGAGACGGACCTCGCGGCCATCCCAATGGAAGCGCCCATCGCGGATGCGGTTGGAGAACGGCAGCAGCGGATAGCACCCGGCCTTGGGCCATGCCAGCCCCTCGAAGCCGTCGCGGAGGGACTCCGCCGACATCGGCGCGAGCCAGTCGACACGCCGTCCGCCCTCGCCGGCCGAGGCCAGCGAGGCAATGCGGCCACCTGCCGCCGGCGCGACGAACATCGTCAACGCGCCGGCCTGCAGCGTGTGCACTGGCCCGGGCGCAAGCCAGGTCTGGCTATGCATCAGAACGAATGCCGAATGCCGACCATGCCCACAAACTGGCTGCGTCCATTCGACGGCGTACCGTTCTGCGAGTCGCCCACCGACGCCACCGCATCCACGATGGAGGTGCTCGTCCCGGAAGCGCGCAGCGTCTGGCCATTGGCGCGCTGATACGCCTGGATCGCATAGAACGCGGTGCGCTTGGACAGCGAATACAACTGTTCCATCGAGAACTGGTTGTACTTGGCCGGCGAGCCGATGCCGTTACGTGCCTTCTCAGCCGTGTAGCTGTAGCCAAAAGCGAGCCGCAATGCGGGCGTCAGATCGTAGGTGGCAATCGCGCCCACCGTATTGAACGTGGCCGATTGCGTGAACAGCGACAGCGCGCCCGGCTTGTACTGAACATTCGAGTAGTTCAGGCCAACCATCAGCTTGCCGAACGTATAGCGCGCTGCCGTGGCGATGAGCTGCGCGGAGTCTGCCGTGGCATAGCCGGCGTTGACCGGCGAGTTGTTGGCGAACGTCCCGACGTTGCTGAAGTTGCCGGCCGTCGTGCCGCTCGACACGTTCTTCAGGCGCGTATAGCCGACGCCCCACGAGAAGGCCTGGTAGTCATAGCGCAGCGCGGTGCTCACGCTGCTGCCGTTCGAAACGCTGCCGGCCTGCTCGCCAAAACCGTATTGCACCCCGGCTTGCAGACCGCCCCACACCGGCGTGCTGTAGGTAATGGAGTTATTGAAGCGCAGCGTGGTATCCAACGCATCCACATCGCCGGGGTGCGCGCCGGTGGCCCCCGTCAGCACGTTGGTCGGGCCCAGCGACGCGACGTACTGGAAGTACGGCGTGTACGCACGGCCCAGCGTGACCTGGCCGTAGTTCGTGTTGCTCAGGCCGACGTAGGCCTGACGGTTGAAGATGTAGCCGGCCTGGGCTTGCTGGCCTGTGTCGGCATTGAAGCCGCTCTCCAGACGGAACAGCGCCGTGTTGCCGCCACCCAGGTCTTCCGTGCCGTACAGGCCGAACTTGCTGGCCAGCAAGGCGCCCGAATTGATGTAGGTGTTGGAGCGGCCGCCCTGGTTGCTCGAATAGGCAAAGGCATTGTCAACCACGCCATACAGCGTGACCGACGTTTGCGCTGCGGCGTGCATCGAAGCGCCCGCGCAAAGCAGCGCAACCGACGCATAGACCGGCGTGAGGGAACGGGAACGTTTGGCTCGTGTGGTTTTCATCGTTGTTATCTCGGAAATCTCCTGCACCAAGGGAAACACCGCGCATCACGGAGTCTCTGCGGACCCGATCGTGATGCGCAGCGAGAATGCGGCACTAGGCCAGCAATTGCAACTTCAGGCGGCGCCAGCCACCCACAACAACGGTTTCCAGCACGCGGGCATGCGGCGTCTGCACCTGCCGCGCATCACTGGCGGGCAGATGAATCTCCACCGTGTCGGTCGGCGTCGGCATCTTGCCTTCGCGCGATACGTGCAGCGTGATGGATTGCGCGTCTGACATCGCACGCACGCTCCAGCGGCCCTGCTCGCCGTCGCGCCACGCTTCGGTTTCGCCGTCGTCTTCAACACTGCCGCCAGCGTTCTCACCAACACCTTGCATGGGCACGACAAGGAAGCCGCGTTGATCGGCGCGCTGGTCGAAATGCTGTTCCGCCACGTTCAGCGCGATCACGCCGCCTTCGCGAATCAGCATGACGGGTTGGTCCCACGGCGAAGGCAGCGTGATGGTCTGTCCGCCCTCGAATGCTTCCCCGCTCCAGTACGAGACCCAGCGCGCGCCGGCTGGCAAATAGACGGTGCGTTCGGTCTGCCCTTCGTCCACCGTCGGCGCCACCAGCAGCGACGAGCCGATCATCATGTCGTCGCATTCGGCGTAGCAGCAGCGGTCGTTCGGGAACTCGGCAAATGTAGGACGCAGCACCGGCTCGTAGGCCTGCGTGGATTGCCACAGCAGTTCGTACAGATACGGAATCAGCCGATAGCGCAGCTTGATCAGTGAGGCGATTTGCGAGGTGACCTGCGGATACATCCACGGTTCGTTGACGGTCTTGTCATCGTTCCACGAGTGGATGGAGAAGCGCGGCATGAACACGCCAAACGCCACCCAGCGCACCAGCAGCTCCGGCGACGGCGCCGGGCCCGCAAACCCGCCGATGTCGTGACCGATGTTCGAGACGCCCGACAGTGCGAGCCCCAAGCCCATCTTGAGGTTGTAGCGCAGCGTTTCCCACGACGTGTAGTTGTCGCCAGACCACGTCTGCACGTAGCGCTGCATGCCCACACCGCCCGAGCGCGACACCAGGAACGGCCGACGCTGTGGCGCGAACTCAAGCTGCGCTTCGCGCGAGGCGCGCATCATCAGCATCGTGTGCAGCACCTTGGCTTCGCGGATGGGCGCTTTCTTGCCGAACCCGTGAGCGAAAGCGTCGGGCGTCCAGACTTCGAACTCGTTATTGTCGTTCCAGGTGGACGCCATGCCGTATTCGAGCAGCGCACTCTTGACGTTGCCCTTCCACCAGTCGAGCGTTTTCGGGTTGGTGAAGTCGAGATACGCGCCAACTTCATCCCAGAATTGCACCCAGGCCGGCTCGCCGTTTGCGTCACAAATCAGCAAGCCGGCGTCCCTGGCTTCTTCAAACTTCGGGTGATCGCGCAGCAGGCACGGCTTGATGTTGGGGCACAGCCGAATGCCCGCGTCCAGATAGCTCTGGACGAAGCCGCGCGCATCCGGGAACTTGTCGGTGTTCCAGTTGAAGACGTAGCGCTTCGGGCCGATCGACGTATAGCCCGACGACAGATGGAACGAATCGCACAGGATGTCGTGCTCACGGCACCCCTTGATGAACTCGGCCATCTGTTCCTGCGCGTTGGGCGCGTCGGTGTACGTCATGGTCGAGCCGGAATAACCGAGGCCCCATTTCGGCATCCACGCGGGGCGGCCGGTCATCCACGTAAAGCGGCGCGTGGCGTCGAGCGGCGTGTCGGGCGAGGCGATGAAGTAGTAGTCGAGATCGCCGTGCGGCGCGACAAAGTAGCGATAGAGGCCGTGATAGTTATCCAGCTCGCGGCCCATGTCGAAGCTGCAATCGGACAGCGTGTCGTAGAACAGCCCGAAGCCGGTGCGGTTTTCCGGCTGCCACGTCACGTAGAACGGGATGTGCTTGTACAGCGGATCGGTCGTGCGCGCGCTGTAGCCCATCGCATCGATGTTGCGCATCTCGTAGCGCTGGTGCGCACGGTTCATATCACCAGCGCGCTCGCCCAGGCCGAAGTACATCTCGCCGGATTCGCGGCGCACGTAGTGGTAGACCTGCTCGTCCCAGTAGCCAAAGTTGTAGGCCTGCGTGGGGCGATCATTCAGCACGGTCTGCCATTCGCCAGCCCCGCGGATCTGCCATGTGCAAAAACCGCCGGCGAGCGCAACGCTCAGGCGGACCTTGCTGGTTTCCACGCGCAGCGTGTCGGCATCGCTGTGCAACTGGAATGCTGGGAGCGAGAAGCCAGCGAGGTCACGGCGGTCGCGCCCTTCGAGCGGCGTGTCGTCACCGCCGGGGGCGATCGACCACGTGGCCGGGCCGCGCAGGTCGCCCTGCGGCAGCACGAGCACGCGGATGATGTCTTCTTCCAGCACGAAGAGTTCAATCGCAGCGCCGGCGCTGCTGGCCAGACGCAGCCGGTTGCCTTCGTGCGCCTGGAGTTCGAATCGGGGGGGATGCAACATGGACATCGGTTTCAACTCAGTTTGAAGCAGACAGACGCATCTGACGCGCGGCACGTTCTTCATGCGACTGACCGCGAATCAGCACAATCAGCAACGCCGCGCCAATCAGATCGAACGCGCCGAGCAGGCCGAACAGCGGACCATAACCGACCTTGTCAGCCAGCGCGCCCACCAACAGCGAGAAGCCCAGGCCGCCGATCCACGCCGCCATGCCGGCAAAGCCGCTGGCGGTGCCGACCTCTTCCGGATCGAAGACATCCGCAGACAGCGTGTTGACCAAGCCGGAGATCATCTGGTGCGCAAAGCCGCCCACGCAGAACAACGCAATCGCCGTGTAAGGAGACGCCACGAGCCCGACGCACGCCGGACCGATCATCATGAATGCACCGAGCACAACGCCGCACACACGCGACCACACCAGCGGAATGCGGAAACGCTTGATCAGGAACGGCGACAGGTAACCGCCCACCAGGCCGCCCAGGTCCGCCGCCAGGAACGGCAGCCACGCGAACATGGCGATCGCTTTCAGATCGAGGTGGCGCTCGTTCACGAAGTACAGCGGAATCCAGAAGCTGAACGTCTGCCAGGCAGGCTCGGCAAAGAAGCGCGCCAGCGCAATCGCCCAGAAACGGCGGGACGTCACGACGTCCTTGACCGGGCGCTTGCCGCGTTCGGCGCTCACGGGGCGGAGCTGCCCGCCGATGATCTTTTCGCGCTCGGCGTCGGACAGCGCGGCGTGGTCCTTCGGCGAACGGTAGAACGCGAACCACAACGCGGCCCACAAGAAGCCGAGGGCGCCGGTCACCACAAATGCCGACTGCCAGCCGTAACGCAGATGCAGGAAGATCACCAGCGGCGGCGCCAACATCGCGCCGAGCGACGTACCCGAATTGAACCAGCCGACGGCAACGGACTTTTCCTTGTCGGGAAACCATTCGGCCACGGCTTTCATGCCGGACGGAATGGCAGCGGCTTCGGTCAGCCCCATCAAGGCGCGAAAACCTGCCAGAGACAGCCAGCCGGTAGCGCCCGCATGCAACACGCCGGCAAACGACCACAACACCCCAAACAACGCAAAGCCGATACGCAAGCCGACAAGGTCAACGATAAAGCCGCAGACCGGCTGCATGATCGTGTAGCCGACCTGGAAGGCCGCCACCACATAGGAATACTGCTGGGTGCTCATCCCCAGCTCGTCCTTGAGCGTAGGCGCCAGCACGCCCAGCGAGTTGCGCGCCAGATAGTTGACGATCGTGCCCAGGCACACCAGCACGATGATCCACCAGCGCAAGCCCTTGATGGTCTTCACGGTGTTGTCTCCGATATTTTTTTATTGGTTACCGATCTACGAGGCGGCGTGCCACGACGTGCGCCGCCTCGATTTCCGCCGTAGCGGTCAGCGCACCATGCAGGGGCGCTTGTTGTCGAACTGCCAGTTGGGAATCAGTTGGCGCATGGCGATCGCGTCGTCGCGCGCGCCCAGGCCGTGCTGCTTGTAGAGCGCGTGGGCCTTCTCCAGTTGCGCCATGTCGATCGTGACGCCCAGGCCCGGTGCGGCCGGTACGTCAATCTCGCCGCCCACGATCTGGAACGGCTCGCGGGTCAGGCGCTGTCCGTCTTGCCAGATCCAGTGCGTATCGATCGCGGTGATGTTGCCCGGCGCGGCTGCGGCCACGTGCGTGAACATCGCCAGCGAAATGTCGAAGTGGTTGTTGGAGTGCGAACCCCAGGTCAGACCCCAGTCGTCACACATCTGTGCCACGCGCACCGAGCCCTGCATCGTCCAGAAATGCGGATCGGCCAGCGGAATGTCGACCGAGTGCAACTGAATGGCGTGCCCCATCTGGCGCCAGTCGGTGGCGATCATGTTGGTGGCCGTCGGCAGGCCGGTGGCACGGCGGAACTCGGCCATCACCTCGCGGCCCGAGTAACCGCCCTCGGCGCCGCACGGGTCTTCGGCGTAGGCGAGCACGTCGTGCTTGTCGCGGCACAGGCGAATAGCCTCTGCCAGCGACCACGCGCCGTTCGGGTCCAGCGTGACACGCGCCTCAGGAAACGCTTCGGCCAGTGCCGTCGTGACGACCATTTCATCATCGCCGCTCAGCACGCCACCCTTGAGCTTGAAATCCTTGAAGCCGTAGCGCGCATGGGCCGCCTTGGCCAAGCGCACGACCGCCTCCGGCGTGAGCGCCTCTTCGTGGCGCACACGGGTCCAGTCGTCCGTGGCGTCGCTGCCCTCGGCGTAATCCAGGTCGGTGCGTTTGCGGTCGCCCACGAAGAACAGGTAGCCGAGCACCGGCACCTTGTCGCGCTGTTGCCCCTGCCCCAGCAGCGCCGCCACGGGCACGCCCAGGTGCTGGCCGAGCAAGTCGAGCAACGCGCTTTCCAGCGCCGTCACCGCATGCACGGTGGTGCGCAGATCGAAGGTCTGCAACCCGCGGCCGCTGGCGTCGCGATCGGCAAATTGACGGCGCACGCTGTTGAGCACGTTGTTGTATGCGCCGATCGGTTGTCCGACAACCAGGGGCGTCGCGTCCTCGATGGTCTTGCGGATGGACTCGCCACCGGGCACCTCGCCCACGCCGGTATGCCCCTCGGAGTCTTCCAGAATGACGATGTTGCGGGTAAAGAACGGGCCGTGTGCGCCGCTCAGGTTCAGCAGCATGCTGTCGCGGCCAGCCACGGGAATGACCTGGAGGCGCGTAACGCGCGGCGTGTGTACTGGGGTGCCAGAGGCAGGGTGATTCATAGTCATCACGTATGTCATCAGTCGTCGTACAACATGGAACGGGACTATAATTGACACATTCCTGCCGAACTACCCCTGGTAAACCCGCCCCCTTTCGGAGACTGCATGCCCACCCCCAACTCGCCTGCAACGCTTGTGCGCCGCACCCAAAGCCTGGCGGACGTGGTGGTGGACCACATCAAGGGGCGTATCGCGAACGAATCCCTGCGCGTTGGCGACAAGCTGCCGACGGAATCCGCATTGATGGAAGCACTCGGCGTGAGCCGTACCGTGATACGCGAAGCCATTTCGCGCCTGCAGGCCAAGGGGCTGATCGAAACGCGTCACGGCATTGGCAGCTTTGTCCTGCCGCCGCGCGCCGACAACAGCATCCAGCTGGGCGATGCGTCCACACTGCACGACATCCTGAGCATGCTGGAATTGCGCGTCGCCATCGAGACAGAGTGCGCAGGGCTGGCCGCGCAGCGCATCTCTCCCGCCGAGATCGACGCCCTGCGCATGGCACTTGAAGCCATCGAGCAGGACCAGGCGGACGGCAACGACAGCGCTACCTCCGATCTGCAATTTCACCTGAGCATCGCTCGCGCCACGGGCAATGAACACTTCGTCGGCGCCCTTGCCCAGCTCGGCAAAACGCTCATCCCACGAACGCGGATGGGGCTCGCGCAGGTAGGCTACCTGAACGCTCCGGAATTGCGCGCCACGGTCAACCGCGAGCACCACAGCGTCTTCGAGGCCATCGCCCGCAAAGATCCCGAAGCCGCGCGCGCTGCCATGCGCATGCACCTGTCAAACAGCCGCGAACGCCTGCGCCGCGCGCATGAAGCGGCCGGCACGCAAGCAGCGGCAACGGCGGGCTGAGTTGACCCGAAGAACGTTCAGTTGTACGACATCTTATTACGCAGCACCACCATATCGCGCCCCGACGTGCTGGCGCCGTTGATAAAGATTTGCATTCCCTCGCTCTCAGCCACGTAACCTGAGCTGGCACCGACCCCTCGTGGGTGCGCTCCGGTCGCGGAAGAGAGAGCCGCGGCCTTCTTGGCCCTGATGCTGCTGTCCCGAGTATCAGGGCGTTTCTTTTTGGCAGCCGCCGCTCGAGCCGCCTGCCCGACCAATGAAAAAGCCCCGACTCGCGGGGCTTTTATGCTTTCGAACGCCGAGCTCAGCGCTCGCGTGCCATCAGGTGATAACCGGCCAGCAGGATGACGGCGCCCGCCACCGACCCGACAAACCCCGCCGACTGCCCAGGCTCATACCAGCGCATCAACTGGCCGAGAAATGCGGCTGTCAGCGCGCCGGCAATTCCCACCATGATCGTGAGAAGGAAACCGCTGACGCCTCGTCCTGGCGTGATCCACCGGGACACAAGCCCGGCAAGAAAGCCGATGAGGATGGTGATACAGAGCAATTGCATGGCAGTGGCTCCGTGGTCAAGGCGGTCAGTGCGTTGCCACCGCTTCCATCACGCGCTCCAGGCAGAAGCCCTGCCCGTAGATGGCGCGCAGGCGCAGACCGTTCTCCGTGCCAAGCCGCAACTTCTTGCGCAGGCGCGAGACATGCGTATCGAGCGTGCGTGAATACGGGCTCAGCTCGCGGCCCCAGAGCGCGAGTTCGATGTCTGCGCGCGAGAGCACACGCCCCGCATTCGCGAACAACAACAGCGCGAGCTCAAATTCACGCGCATGCACTGACACCGAAGCATCATGCAGGCGGATGGAACGGTTCTGTCGATCGAGCGTGTACGGCCCTAGCCGAATCTCCGACGCTCTCACGGCCCGGCTCACGGCAAAGCGGCGGATCAACGCATCGAGCCGCGCGAGCAACTCCGGTGGACGGATATCGCCTTGGAAGCACAGGTCTGCACCGTGGTTAAGTGCCTCTGCGGTTTCGGTATCGGCCTGGCCATCGGCGAGATAGACGATTGCCATACCTGGGCCGACGCGCTCGCGCACGGTACGCACGAGCGATAGGCCCGGCATGTCATGCGCATGCGCGCCGACCATCAGCAAGTTGATGCCGTGCACATCAATGGCTTCAAAAACTTGGCGGGAGAGAAACAGCGGCACACATTCGAAGCGCGTGGGCTGCAGCGCGTTGTGAATCGCCTGCTGGCGGGCGAGGTGCGTGTCGATCAGACCGATTTTCATGGCTCGGTTTCGTAGTTGACTGCGTGCGGCGCGGTCAAGCGGTGGTGCGACGATAGTGCAGTTGTGCATTGCTGTCGTCGCGACCATCGCCGCGCCACATGGATACGTGCCGACCAGCCAGCCAGAAGCGTTCGACCTGCGGCGGGTTCCCGTCGCCGCGCAGGGCTTGATGCAGTTGGGCGCGAACGCGTTCGTATTCGCATTCGCTCAAAACATCGGTTGCAGTCTGGCTCAACATTCGTGGCGCCTCGGGCGTGTCTGTGCTCAGTTTTCCAAGGTGCCGTCGTCTCTCGACCGGTGTGTCACCGGCGCATGCTGTGCGGGTCGGCCAATGAACTGTAGGGCCGCCGCAATACCAAAATGCAAATGATTGAAAAGGAAATGTGGCAAAGGCCACACGAGACCGCGATGGCCTCAGGCGTCGTGGCGACGCGCGACGCGCGGTAGCGACAGCGTGAAGGTGGAACCAAGCCCCGGAGCGCTTTGCACGGCAATGCGGCCGCCGTGCCGGTCGACCACCGTTTTCACGAATACGAGGCCCAGCCCGCTGCCGGACGGCGCGTTGGCCATGTCCTCATGCAAGCGGTGGAACGGCTGGAACAAGCGCGGCTGATCAGGCAGGGCAATACCGGCACCTTGGTCGGCCACGGCCACTGAGAACGTCGCCTCGTCCTGTTCTACCGACACGGTGACCACAGAACCCGCCGCGCTGAACTTGATGGCGTTGTTGAGCAGATTCACCAGTGCGCGCACGAGCAAACGCGGCTCGGCCCGCACGGCCGCTTCGATGTCGGCCACCACGCGCACTTCCACCTGGTGACGATTCGCGAGCGGCCAGACCTCGTCAGCGGCGTCGAGGACCAGGCCCACCAGGTCCACATCCACCAGCTTGAGTGTTTGCGATTCGGCGCGCGCCAGGTCGATGAAGGCGTCGGCCAGTTCCAGCGTGCGCGACGACAGTTGCTCAATGCGTGAGAGCAGCACGTCGCGATCCAACGCGCGCGACGCATCGCGCTGCAGTTCGATCAGAGCCAGGATGGCGCTCTGCGGCGAACGCATGTCGTGTGAGATGAAGCGCAGCGCTTCTTCGCGATGGCGCTCGGCCTGGCGCACGGGGGTGATGTCGGCAAAGCTGACGATGATATCGACGGGGCGACCCGCTTCGTCCCGCAACGCGGCTGCGTGCATCAACATCGAGCGGCCATCGTGTGTCTGCAACTCGACAGGCTCGAGCCCGGTGGGATTGGCCAGCCAGCGCGCCCAATAGTACTCGCCAGCGGCGGGGTCGGAAAACGCACGCGCCAGCAGCGTCGGCAGGTCGCGCAACGCGGCGGCGCGGTTCTGGCCGGGCGTCTGCAATTGGCCGGCCAGATCTGCGCTGCGGCCGTTCGCCAGGCGGATCGCGCCGTCGTGCGTGCAGACGACCGTGGCATCAGGCAGGCTCTCCAGGGCATCGGCCAGGAAGCGGCGCAGCCCGCGCAGCTTGTCAATGAGCGAGGCGACGGCATCCATGTGCGCGCCCAAGGTGCGGCCGGTGCGGGCAAGCGGCGCGGTATCGCCCAACAAGCCGGGCTCGCGCGCCAGGCGCTGCATCTCGTCGCGCAGAAAGCGCAACGCGGCTTCCTGCTGGCGCCAACTCCACAGCGGATACAGCACCAGCGGGCCAACCAACGCGGCAAACGGCGGCAACCAGCGATTGCCGAACACCAGCGCACCAACCGTGCTCAACAACAACACGGCGGCACCCGCCAGCGCCACGGCAAGCGCCATACGCGGCGTGAGCCAACGCACGGCAAACGCGGTCATCAGCAAGGGAAGCAGCGTCATCGCCCAGAACACGCCCGCGGGCACAGGCAGGATGGCGCTGCCGTCGAGTACGGTTTGCGTGGCGTTGGCCAGCACTTCGACGCCGCTCATCGTGCGCGAAGGCGGCGTCGCAAAGATATCGGACACGCCCGATGCCGTCGCCCCGATTAGCACCAGCTTGCCGGCAAGCACCTCGGGCGGCACGTGACCATTGAGCACATCCAGCGCCGGCACATGCCGGTATGTACCGGCCGGGCCCGCAAAATTCAGGCGGATATGCGCCCGCCGCGTCCAGCCGCCGGCATCGGTCTCCACATCAGACAACACCGGTATGGAGGCCGGCGGTTGCGCTACCTGCCGCGCGAGCTGCACGGCAAGATGGTCCAGCACATGAGCACGCGGGCCCTCGGCCAGATACATGCCACGCACGACGCTGTCCGCGTCGGGAGCGGCATTGATATGTGCGACGGACGCGTTGATACCAAGGAACGGATAGTGATACACGCGCCCCTGCTCCGTGCGCTCAGGCAGCGCGGGCAGGATGACGTTTCCAGCCCGCTCGATGGCAGCGGTCAACGCCCGATCGCCTTCGGGCTGCGCAAGATCGGGCTCGATCAGCAGAATATCGACGCCGATGGCGCGCGGGTGCGCCTGGCCCACGCGCGCAATCAGATCGGCCAGCCGGCTGCGCGGCCACGGCCAGCGCCCCACCGCGTCAAGGCTTTGGTCATCAATGGCCACGATGACGATATCGTCGCGCGGCGCATGCCCGTGCAGCGTGATGACGGTGTCGTACAGCGCCGCGTCAAGCCGCGCGACCACGCTCCAGCGCACCGCACCCAACGTCAGTAGCGCAGCCAACACCACCAGCACGCCCCACTCCACCAACGCGCGCCGCCCCAGGCTGCGCACATCCGACTTGGCGGGTACGGGTTCAGTCATTGAGAAGGAGATTGCTGCCGCCGCTCTGCACCGGGCTGCGCGCGGAGTCACCGACGAAGGTGCCGACGTCAATGCGCTGCGGCTTAGCGTAGACCACCGATGCCGCATCGCCCAGGTCTACGCCGGTGCGGATGTAATACACGCCGGACGGCGGCCGCGGAATGGTGGCCTCATTGCCTTCGCTCACAATGTCGGCGATGGGCTTGGCGAAGCTTGTGTCGCCCGCCAGTTGCACACGCGTGCGCGCGCCAGATGCCGCCAACTCCGGCGGCAGCGCAGACCAGTGAGCGTGCAGCTTGCCATCGTCGCCGGCTTCCACTGCGGCTGTCGGCACGGCATCCGGCGGAATGTCGAGCACGCGAAAACGCAGCGCATCGCTCCACGGGCCCGTCTTGCCGTCTGCGGCCACGGAGCGCACACGCCACCACCATGTGCCGGCCGTCAATGGCTTGGTCAGACGCACATCTTTGGCATGCTGCTGGACAGCCGGCGAGGCAAAGGTCTCTGCGTCTGCGACTTCCATGTCGTAGCTGCCAGCATCGGACACGGCAGCCCATGCGAATGCCACGTCGCCGCTGCGGTAAGTCCGGCCGGTGGCGGGCTGGATCGTATAGGGCGCTTCCGGGTGCAGGCGCACGGTGAACGGCCGCGTGGCCGACTCGCTTGTCAGCCCGAGCGCATCGATGCTTTGCACGACGAGCGTGTAGTCGCCGTCCTCATCGCCGCAGAGCGTTACTGCGGGCGTCTTGCTCAATTGGTAAGCGCTGAGTTCGGTCAGGGCGGCATCGCGCGCCACGGCAGCTCGATAGCCGACCGCGCCCTTGACGGGCTGCCACGTTGCGCGCAGGCACGGCGTCTGCACAAGCTGGGGGATGGCGTCGAGCTTGGGCGCAGCAGGCAGCGCTGCGCGCTTGAGGTGCCCATCCGATGCCTGCACGCCAAAGCCGGCCTTGACCGCCTGCTGCTGGCGACCGGCGCGCGTGGCCACCTCGCCTTCGAGCACGGAACTCGTCGATACGGCTTCGCTCGCCTGCACGCGGAAACGCGTACCGCGCACGCCCGTCACCAGCGCGGGCGTGGAAATCTCGTACCGGCCCACACCGCTCTTCCTGGGCGAGACATTGGAGTCGGCCTCGCCCTGCGTTACGTGCACGCGCACGTCGATCAGCCCGGCACGCGCAAACGCTCGCACACGCGACAGCGCCACGTGGCTGCCCGGCGGCACAGTGACGCGCGTGCCGTCATCAAATGCCAGCGTCACAGCGCCTTTGTCGCCGGTATCAATCTGCGAGGCTTCTGCGAGCCTCATGCCCGCTTGCAGTGGCTTGCCGCCGGTCGTTGCATCGCGGGCAAACACGACCTGGGCCGTCGCCGGCACCACCGGAATGCGATCGAACGGAATCCGAACGAGCGAGCCGGGCTTCAACCGATACGGATCCACCACATGGTTGCGCTGCTGCAGCAGGCGCCAGCCATCGACGCTGTCCATGTAACGCGCTGCAAGGTTGATCAGTGTGTCGCCCTGCTGTACGCGATAAAGGAAATCGGTGCCATCGGCGCCGGAAGGCTGAGCCGTTGCCGGCTGCCACACGCCGCCAAAAAGAACGAACGCGCCGACAAACGCGGCGCGCCCAATCAAACCACCCCAGATTGCGTCAGCTTGCTTCACCATCTTCCTGCGTGGTTTCGAGGCGATAGCCATGCGAATACACCGAGACCAGCCGCACGCCATTCTTCTGATTGAGATCGAGTTTGAGCCGCAGCTTGGAGATATGCGTGGCCAGTGTGCGCGAATCCGGCCCAATGCTCCGCCCCCAGACCGCCTGCTCGATCAGCTCGCGCGGCACCAGCTTGCCGATGTTGCGGAACAGGTACAACCCGAGATCAAACTCGCGCGGCGACAGCTCGACCTGCGAGCCATTCAACGTCAGCACGCGCCCGACCGGATCCACCGCATACGGGCCGACGCGAATGCGTTCGAGCGATTCACCCGTGCGCGGCGCTGCACGACGCAGCAGCGCTCCGACGCGTGCCACCAATTCGGCGCGACGCACCGGCTTGATGACGTAATCGTCGGCGCCGGCAGCCAGGCCCCGCACCACGTCGTCTTCGAGCGATCGGTTGGTCAGAAACAGCACCGGCAGCGCCGGGCCGACCGTCTGCCGCACCCAGCTCACAAGCTGGATGCCGCTGATATCGGGCAACTGCCAGTCGAGCAGCAGCAGATCGAACGTGCGATCCCGCAGCGCCTTGACGAAGGCATCCCCGTTACTGAAACACTCGCATTCGTATCCGGACGAAACCAGGATCTCTCGGATCAAATCCGATTGCGCCTGGTTGTCTTCTACCGAGGCAATTCGTATCGCCATCTGGACTGCCCTTTCCCCGTAACGGGTCCGGCTATCGCTATGCGGAATGCCGGGTCACTCCCTTTGTCGTTTTGATCGGGGTCCCGGACCGGTGCATCGTTGTTCGATCCACCAGCCACCATTGGCGCGGCACATGCCCCCGCGCAAGACCTTACCCACGCCCTGCCAGCAGGTATCGCACACCGGCTTGAGCCCAACTCATGCTAAAAGGCCGCCCCTGTCATATTGCAAACAATTGTGAAAAGCCAAGCGCGGAGCCGAGTTTCCATGGCGTTCTATCATTTTTTATCACGCCATTACAAGGTGCGAGTGTGGAGCAAGTATAGAGGCTGGCCCGCCGGCTGGCGGCGGCTACCGGGTATACGTACCCCGCGCCTCACAAGCAGGCCCTCCACTAGCGCCCCTGCCCGCGCGCCCAAGTCGCGGTCGCTGCCCAGAACCCCAGCGCCACCAAGCTAAGAGCTGCCCCCAGTACGCATACCCAGGGCCACCCCGCCCACGCATACACCGCGGTCGAAGCCATCGCCCCCAGCCCGCTTCCTGCGGCATAAAACAGCATGTACGCGCCGACCAACCGACTATGTGCTTCCGGCTGCAAGCGGAAAATCAGACTCTGGTTCAGCACATGCACGGCTTGGCCACCCAAATCCAACAAAATCACGCCGACGATCAGCCACGCGAGATGCTGCAGCCCGAGACCGAGCGGCAACCACGCGAGCAACAGCAATCCCAGGGCGATGCCCGTTGTCGTCTGCGCCCAGCCACGGTCAGCCAGATGCCCCGCTCGCGCAGCAGCCAGCGCACCAATCGCCCCAACCAAACCGAATGCACCGATGCCCGCCGTTGAAAGCGCATAGGGAGGAGCGCTCAAAGCTAGCGCCATCGCGCTCCAGAACACATTAAACGCCGCGAACATCAGCAAACCGATCAGGCCGCGTACCTGCAACACAGGTTCGGTCATCAAGAGTTGCCCCATCGAGCGCAGGAGCGCGGTGTATCCCATGGGAGAAAGCGCGGTCGGCTGGGCAGGCAACGAGCGCCACAGCAAAAAAAGCATCGCTGCCGAGAAACCGGCTGATGCCGTATAGACGGCGCGCCAGCCTGCGGCATCCGAGATCCAGCCAGCAACGGCACGCGCCAGCAAAAGACCGATCACGACCCCGCCCTGCACCGCACCGACCACACGCCCGCGCTCTGCCGATGGCGCCAACGCGGCGGCACAGGCGATCAGTCCTTGCGTCATCGCGGTGCCAAGCAAGCCTACGGAGAACATGCCGAGCAGCAGCCACCAGCGCATCTGCGTAAGGGCTACCGCGAGCAACGCCAGCGTGAGCAGGACGAGCTGCATCAACAGCAACGGCTTGCGTGGCCAGCGGTCCCCCAGCGGCACGACGAGCGCCAGGGCAAGTGCACAACCCGCTTGTGTCGCGCCGATGATGCCGCCCGCCCATGCATCGCTAAGTGCAAATTCACGGGCCAATGGTTCGAGCAACGGCTGGGCAAAGTAGACGTTCGATACGCTAGCCGCTGCGCAAAGCGCCAGCATGACAACCCACGCGCGGGGCAGTGCTGCAGAGGGAGCGGCACGCTCGGTAGACGAATGTTCGGCAACGCAATCAGAGGGCATCGGCTGTCTCAAATGGTTTTAAATTAAAACCACTTGAGTCTAGGCAAACCAGTTTTTTCATGCAACCACTTAACCGAGGAGGGATTGCTTGGCAATGCCGTCTGGATCTGCGCCAACGCTGCGGTGGCGCGCTGTCCAAACTAAGGAATGCAGGACGGAGACGTTAGGCCGAAGCAAGCGCATCGTGCACGATGCAAAAACAAAAAGCCCCGAACCAGTCGGGGCTTTTTTCATTCTGGAGGCGGAGGCCGGAATCGAACCGGCGTACACGGCTTTGCAGGCCGCTGCATAACCACTTTGCTACCCCGCCAGGGGCTCAGCACCGCATTGTAGCAATTCACGAAGAACCGCGTGTTTGCCGTGCCGATAAAGAAAAAGGGAAGCAAGGCTTCCCTTCGGGATTGGAGCGGGAAACGAGGCTCGAACTCGCGACCTCAACCTTGGCAAGGTTGCGCTCTACCAACTGAGCTATTCCCGCGTAACCGGTTATGCCGCCGCGCCATCACATCAACACGGCCACACATTTCAAACTGGAGCGGGAAACGAGGCTCGAACTCGCGACCTCAACCTTGGCAAGGTTGCGCTCTACCAACTGAGCTATTCCCGCATTTTGGCTATCAGCACTGCCGTACAACCTTTGTGCTGCCAGACCGTTTGCGTCACATCACTGCAACGCGAGAACGAAATTATGGCAAAGAAAGATCGTCCTCGTCAACAGTTTTGCGCAAGAGTTTTTACAGGCTCATTTTGCGCGCTCGCGAATCTGTGGCCAGGCGAGCTTCATGTAGTACGCCATCGACCACAGCGTGAGCACCGCCGCCACGTAAATCAGCCACGTGCCCCACACCTGCGCGTCGATCATGCCGAACAGGCGGCCCTCGAACAGCAGCAACGGAATCGCGATCATCTGGAAGGTTGTCTTGAGCTTGCCGAGGAAGTTGACGGCCACGCTCTTCGACGCGCCAATTTGCGCCATCCACTCACGCAGTGCGGAGATGGTGATCTCACGGCCAATGATGACGAGTGCGATGACGTCCGAGACACGGCCCAATGACAGCAGCACCAGCAGCGCGGCGGCCACCATCAGCTTGTCGGCGACCGGATCGAGGAAGGCCCCGAAAGCGGACGTCTGGTTCCAGCGGCGAGCAAGAAAGCCGTCGAACCAATCGGTGAGGCTTGCAACGATGAAGAACACCGCGGCCGTGAGGTTCTTGGCGGGCAGTGCCATCCAGGTGTCCGGCGCGTAGAACACGCCCACCACCAGCGGGATCATGGCCACACGCAACCAGGTCAGGAGGATCGGGAAGTTGAAGGGCATGGCAAATCGAGAGGACAACCGCCGCGCAAGCGCAAACCGACGCGACAAGATGGGGCATTGTCGCCGATCAATGCAGCTGACGGTAGATTTCTTCGGCGAGGGTCTGCGAGATACCTTCCACCGTGGCGAGTTCGGCGACGCTCGCTGCCAGCACCCCACGCAGGCCGCCGAAGCGCGCCAGCAACCGCTGCCGGCGCTTGGCGCCGATGCCTTCGATCTCTTCCAGCCTCGACGTATTGCGCGCCTTGGCCCGCTTGGCACGCATGCCGGTGATGGCAAAGCGGTGCGCTTCATCGCGAATCTGCGCGACAAGCATCAGTGCAGCGCTGCCCTGACCTAACTCCAGTGACGGGCGACCATCGGCAAAGATGAGCGTTTCCAGGCCGACCTTGCGCCCCTCGCCCTTGGCCACGCCGACGAGCAACCCAATATCCAGCCCAAGCTCCTCAAAGACCTGGCGCGCGACTTCCACCTGCCCCTTGCCGCCGTCGATCAGCACAATGCTTGGCATGTTGGGGGTGTCTTCGCCAGCCTGCTCGACGATCTTCTGGTAGCGGCGCGTGAGGACTTGCCGCATGGCCGCGTAGTCGTCGCCCGGAGTGATGTCCTGGATGTTATAGCGGCGGTATTCGCTGTTTTGCATGGCGTGGCTGTGAAAGACCACGCACGAGGCCTGCGTGGCTTCGCCGGCGGTGTGGCTGATGTCAAAGCACTCGACCCGCAGCGCGGCAAGGTCTTCGAGATCAATGCCGATGGTCTCGGCCAGCGCAAGTGTGCGGGCCTGCTGGCTGCCTTGCTCGGAAAGGCGACGCATCAGCGACAGCTCGGCACCCTTCTCCGCCATCTCCAGCCACGCGCGGCGCCCGCCCTGCGGCTGACGCACAACCGAAACGCGGCGCCCGGCCTGCTCGGCCAGCGCGTCGATCAACTCGGTTGCGTGAATCTGATGGCTGACCACCAGCACCGGCGGCACAAACTGATCGAGATAGTGCTGCGCGACGAAGGCTTCGAGGATGTCGCTGGCCATGCGTTCGGCATCGCGTGATGTTTCTGCCGCAGTCTCACCATCGGCTTCCACATCCACGCCGACAATGGCGGCGCCCTCTTCAACATGCGTAGGGAAGTAAGCTTTGTCACCCAGATGGCGCCCGCCGCGCACCATCGCGAGGTTCACGCACGCGTGGCCGCCCTTGATGGCAACCGCCAGGATGTCGATGTCGCTGGCGTGGCCCACCTCCTCCACCGACTGCTGCTTGAGCACCGTCGACAATGCGCCGAGCTGGTCGCGCACGATGGCAGCCTGCTCGAACGCCAGCGACTCGGAATAGCGCTGCATCTTGTCCTGCAGCGTCTGCATGACCTCGTCCTGGCGGCCCTGCAGGAAGCCGGCCGCGTTGGCGACGTCGCGTGCGTAATCCTCTGTGCTGATCGCCTGCACGCACGGGCCGCTGCAGCGATGGATCTGATGCAGCAGGCAGGGCCGCGTCCGGTTGTTGAAGACGGTGTCTTCGCACGTGCGGAGCTGGAACACCTTCTGCAGAATCTGCATGCTCTCACGCACCGCATGCGCACTCGGGAATGGGCCGAAATACTGATGCCTGCGATCGGTCGCGCCGCGGTAATACGCCATGCGCGGATACGCGTGCTGCGTGAGCTTCAGATACGGATACGACTTGTCGTCGCGAAACAGGATGTTGTAGCGGGGCGCCAGCGCTTTGATGAGGTTGTTCTCGAGCAGTAGCGCTTCGGCCTCGCTGCGCACGACCGTGGTGTCGATGCGCGCGATCTTCGCCACCATCATCGCGATGCGCGGCGAAAGCAGCGTTTTGTTGAAGTAGCTCGACACGCGCTTCTTGAGGTCGCGTGCCTTGCCCACATAGAGCACGTTGCCCTGCGCATCAAAGTAGCGATACACGCCCGGCAGGTTCGGCAAGCGCGCGATATGCGCTTTCGCGTCGAATTCGGGCACGTTCGCGGGCGCGCAGGGCTCGACGCTCTCGGGCGTCTCGGGGGGCTGGGGTTGCGTGGGGTCGGACGACATGGCGTTCGCTGGGTCAGAGGCCGTCAGTGTAGAACAAGCTGCCGACTACAATGTCGGCCCGCTCCTCTTCGCTGCCCGACTCGCCTTCCTGCATGCGCACCATCACATCCTGGGATCTCTTTTGCCGCGTCGTCGACAATTACGGGGACATCGGCGTCTGCTGGCGCCTGGCCCGTCAGCTTGTACAAGAGCACGGCCACACCGTCCGCCTGTGGGTCGACGATCTCCGCTCGTTCGAAAAGATCTGCCCCGCTGTTGACGCAAAGGCCGAGGCGCAGCGCGTCTCGGGCGTAGATATTCGCCACTGGGCTGACGATGCGCAGGTCGCCAGCCTGCTCGCTGCGGATGCACACCCCGCGCTGCATGACGTGGTGGTCGGCGCCTTCGCATGCGCCGTCCCTGAGCCCATGCTGACGCTCATGGCCGAGCGGGCATCCCAAGGATCGGCGCCGGTCTGGATCAACCTCGAATACCTGAGCGCCGAAAACTGGGTGGCCGAGCACCACGCGATGCAGTCGCCACATATGCGGCTGCCGCTCGTCAAACACTTCTTTTTCCCCGGCTTCGCACGCAACACCGGCGGCGTCCTGCGGGAATCGCATCTTGGCGCCCAACGCAAGACGTTCGAGGCAAGCCCCGCCGCCCACCAGGCGTTGTGGCACCGCCTCGGCGTCGACGACCTGATGCGCGACAGCCCTGACGCCCTGCGCGTGAGCCTGTTCGCCTATGCCAACCCGGCACTGCCAACGCTGGTCGCTCAGTGGGCAGCAGCGCCACAGCCGGTCATCTGCCTAGTTCCAGAGGGCTTGGCTGCCAGGCAAATCGCCGAGCTTTTGAGTGACGGCAGTGGCGCCCAGACAGGCGCTCGGTGGACGCGCGGCAACCTGAGCGTAGCCGTCGTGCCATTCGTGCCACAGGAGCATTACGACCCGCTCCTCTGGGCTTGCGACATCAACTTCGTACGCGGAGAAGACTCATTCGTGCGCGCCCAATGGGCACGCAAGCCCTTTGTCTGGCACATCTACCCTCAAAGCGACGACGTGCACCTCACGAAGCTGGACGCCTTTCTGGCGCGCTATACCGCCGCTCTGGCAGAGGCTGACGCCAAGGCGCTCATTGCTTTCTGGCACGCCTGGAATGGTGCGCCGGCGTCACTCAACTGGGCGGACTTTGCGGCCACCGCGGAGCATCTGCGCGTACGAGCCGTCACGTGGGAGCAAAGCTTGATGCAACTAGGCGATCTCGCCGCGAATTTGGTGGCATTTTGCGAAAAACAGGTAAAATAGCGGGCTGATCTGTATGCGACCCCCGGCTCTGACCTGGTTCGCGCGGCCCGGAGGGTATCGCGCGGTGCTTCGTTGCTTGGCGCGCATCGAACCCTCTTACTCTCAGGAAATGTGAAATGGCTTTGAAAATCGCGCAGGAACTCCGCGCTGGCAACGTGTTCATGATCGGCAACGACGCAATGGTCGTGCTCAAGACCGAGTACAGCCGTTCGGGCCGTTCGGGCGCCGTCGTCAAGATGAAGTACAAGAACCTGCTGACGGGTGCAGGCGGCGAATCGGTGTTCAACGCCGACGACAAGATGGACCAAGTCATCCTGGAGAAGAAGGAAGCCGAGTACTCCTACTTCGACGGCACGATGTACGTGTTCATGGACCCGGTCACCTATGAACAGTACAACGTTGAGCCCGCCGCCATGGGCAGCGCGCTGAACTACCTGCAAGACGGCATGAAGGTCGAGGTGACGTTCTACAACGAGAACGCTATCTCGGTGGAACTGCCGACGACGGTCGTTCGCGAAATCGTCTACACCGAACCGGCCGTCAAGGGCGACACGTCGTCGGGCAAGGTTCTGAAGGCGGCTCGCATCAACGACAACGAAGAATTCACGATCATGGTCCCGCTGTTCTGCAACATCGGCGAGAAGATCGAAATCGACACGCGTACCGACGAGTACCGCAGCCGCGCCAAGTAAGCTGGCGTCGCAGCAAGAAGAAAGGCTCCCTCGGGAGCCTTTTCTTTTTCGAGCAGACTTCTTGGCGTTTCGAGGCTACTTGATGAGTTTTGCCTCGCGTAACGTACGCAGCGCCTGCTTATAAGCCGATTGTTGCTGCAGCTTCGCCCAGTCCTTCACGGCGCGACCGCCAAACAACCGCCGCACGCGCCGCTGCGACGCCTTGCCCATCGGCACATCCAATTCGCCAAGCAGTTGATCGGCCTTTTCCGGCGCATTACAGATCAGCACCATGTCGCAGCCGGCCGTGAGCGCCGCTCGCGCACCGTCGACGACCGTGCCGGCAACGCTCGCGCCTTCCATGCTCAGGTCATCACTGAAGATCACGCCGTCAAAGTTGAAATGCGCGCGCAGCATGTCCTGCAGCCAGAAGCGAGAGAAGCCCGCCGGGTTCGGATCGACGGCCGAGTAAATCACGTGTGCCGGCATCACCGACTGCAGGCCGATTCCCATCCAGCCGTAGGGCTGCGCGTCGTCGGCAAGGATCGCCTCCAGCGGGCGCTCGTCCACCGGCACGGCGATGTGCGAATCAGCCTGGACGTAGCCGTGGCCGGGGAAATGCTTGCCGCAATTGGACATGCCGGCCAGGCGCAAGCCCAGCGTCAGATGGTTGGCGAGCATCGTGACCACGCGCGGGTCGCGATGGAACGCGCGATCACCAATCACGCTGCTGCTGCCGTAGTCGAGATCGAGCACGGGCGTGAAGCTGAGGTCGATATCGCACGCGCGCAGTTCAGCGGCCAGCACATAGCCGCAAGCGGTGGCAGCGCGCGTGGCGGCCAGCACGTCGGTGTCCCAAAGCGTGCCCAGCGCCCCCATGGCCGGCAGGTGCGTAAAACCGTCGGTCTTGGCGCGTTGCACGCGACCGCCTTCGTGGTCGATGCAAATGAGCACGTCGTTGCGAATCGCGCGAATGGCCTGCGTAAGCGCCGTCAATTGCGCGCGCGATTCAAAGTTGCGCGCAAACAGGATCACACCGCCCGTCAACGGATGGGCAATGCGCCGAACATCGTCGGGGCCCAGTTCCAGGCCGGCAACATCCAGAACGATCGGGCCGGGGCGCTTCTGTTTCTTGGTTTGAGTCATGCGGAGGATTTCGTTTGCAACTCGGCGACGGCGAAGGCAACTGCGTAGTCGCGCTCGTCCGTCACACTGATCTGGATATGAAGGCTGTGCTGCGCAATCCAGTCGGCCAATTCGCCGCTGTAGCGCACCACAGGTTGGCCGGACGGCAAATTCAGCGTCTGTACCGCACGCCATGTCATCGGCCAGTGCATGCCGAGTCCGATGGCCTTGGACACGGCTTCCTTGGCGGCAAAGCGCGTGGCAAGAAACGCGAGGCCACGCCGCTCGGAGCGAGCCTTGCGGGCATGATAGACACGCAGCTCATCAGGCCCAAGCACCTTCTCGGCAAAGCGGCCGTTGGTCCGCCGCATCACGCCTTCGACGCGCTCGATCTGGATGATGTCGGTGCCGATGCCGTAAATCGCACCGGACGCAGAGGTGGCTGCGGCCCGTTCGTTCATACAGGCACGCCCGGGTGTGCGGCGGCCGGCGTCGTGGACGACAACCGTGCCGCAACCATGATCGCCTTCATCTCGCGCACCGCGTTCTGCCAGCCGGCAAACACCGCATGCGCAACGACGGCGTGGCCGATGTTGAGTTCGTGAATGCCTGCGATGGCGGCAATCGGCTGCACGTTCGTGTAGTGGAGACCGTGGCCCGCATTCACGCGCACGCCCCAGCGGATGCCCTCTTCCACCGCGGTTTCGATGCGGACAAGTTCTGCCCGCAACTCGGCATCGTCGGTCGCTTCGGCATAGCGGCCCGTGTGCAGTTCGATGACGGGGGCGCCGGCAGCTGCAGCGGCCTCGATCTGCGCCGCATCCGGATCGATGAACAGCGACACGCGAATGCCCGCATCGGCCAGTTGCTTACAAGCGGCCTGCACCTTGGCAAAACCACCCACCACGTCCAGCCCGCCTTCGGTGGTCACTTCCTGACGGCGCTCGGGCACGAGGCAGACATCCTGCGGGCCGACGTCGCACGCGATGTCGAGCATCTCCTGCGTGACCGCGCACTCCAGATTCATGCGCGTGCGCAGCTGCGGTCGCAGCGCGCGCACATCGGCGTCCTTGATGTGGCGGCGATCTTCGCGCAGGTGCAAGGTGATGAGATCGGCGCCGGCTTCTTCAGCCAGCAGCGCCGCAGCGATCGGGTCCGGATACGTGGTGCCGCGCGCGTTGCGCAGCGTGGCGACGTGGTCGATGTTGATGCCCAGGTCGATGATTCCCGGCGAGGCATGAAAGATCATAGTTTCTGCAAGTCGATCAGGATCTGGCGCGTCGAAAGCGGCGTGCCGTGCAAATGATAATGCAGCAGGAAACGCATCAGGCTGCGGCTTTGCTGCGCGGTCGTTGGGCGAGAAGCGTAATCGTCGTGTTCCATGTCGATCAGCGTCTGGCCCCGCAAAACAGGCCAGGACGACGGATCACTCGGCAGCGTCCGCCGGATGCCGCGCTCTGGGTGATAGACGTATTCGGCGTCGGCTTGCACCGGCTCCCCGTCGATGCAGCGGTCGAGCCGCGCAGCGAAGCCAGTCTCACGTAGCAACACACGTTCGAACGCGCGTAGCGTGAAGGCCGCGGGTTCACCATGAGCAAGCTTGTTGAGTGTTTCGACGTAATGCGCGAACAGCACCGGGTGGCCATCTTCGCGGGCGACGAACTTGACAAGCAGTTCGTTCAGATAGAAACCGGATAGCAGCCCCTCCCCGCCCAGTGGCAGCATGCCGCCGACCCACTCGGCGCGGGTCAGCGTACGCACATCACCGCGCCCGCTCCAGGAAAGCGACAGCGGCTGGAACGTCTGCAGCACCGCGCGCAGGGCCGAATGCGGTCGCTTGGCCCCCTTGGCGACCAGCGCCATGCGCCCGTAGTCCGGCGTGAATACGTCGATGATGAGGCTGGTTTCCCGATACGGATAACTGTGCAGCACGAAGGCCGGCTGCGCAGCAACGCGTGTTTCGGAACGCCCGGCAGGAAAGCTCTTGCGCGGCGCGGCGCCGGCTACGCTTTCCTCGGCGAGCCATTCCGCGGCCTCGTCCGGAATCGGATCGGATCGTCCCGCCATCGAGCGTGTGTAGAGTGGCCCGGCTGAGTGGTTACTCGTAGCCGTAGGCGCGCAGGCCGGCTTCGTTGTCGGCCCAACCGCTCTTGACCTTGATCCAGACCTCCAGATACACCTTGCCGTCGAACAGTTTTTCCATGTCCATGCGGGCTTCGGTAGAGATCTGCTTGAGCTTGGCGCCCTTCGCACCAATGATCATTGCCTTGTGCGCGTCGCGGTCGACCAGAATGGTCACGAATACGCGGCGCAGGCGGCCTTCGGTCTCGAATTTGTCGACGATGACGGTGCTGGAATACGGCAATTCGTCGCCGGTCCAGCGGAAGACCTTCTCGCGAACAATTTCTGCGGCCAGGAAGCGCTCGCTGCGATCGGTCAGCGCTTCCGGGTCGTACATCGGTTCGCCTTCTGGCAGATACGGGCGCACGATGCCGAGCAAGCGGTCGATGTCGTCGCGGTTCTTGGCCGACATCGGCACGATTTCGGCAAACGGAAACACCTGCGCCATGTCCTGCAGGAACACGGCGACCATCTCGGCGCGCGTGTACGCGTCGAGCCGATCGACCTTGTTGACGATCAGGATCACGGGCGTCTCGCGCGGCAGCAGCGAGAGCACCTTCTCGTCGTCCGGGCCATAGCGGCCGGCTTCAACCACGAACAGCACGGCATCCACCGAGGTCAGCGTGGAGGTGACCGCGCGGTTCAGCGATCGGTTCAGCGCTGTGGCATGACGTGTCTGAAAGCCCGGCGTATCGACGAAGACGAACTGGGCGTCATCGGTCGTCTGAATGCCGGTGATGCGGTGGCGCGTGGTCTGCGCCTTGCGCGATGTGATGCTGACTTTCTGGCCCACGAGGGCGTTCATCAGCGTGGATTTGCCGACGTTCGGCCGCCCAACAATGGCGACCATGCCGCAGCGGAACCCCTCCGGCACACCAGATTCTGGCTGCGGAGGCTGCAATGGGGTGTCGCTCATTTACCTGATTATTCCTTCAACCTGAGAGACAACTGCGGATCGGGCGGCGTAGCCTGCTTGCGCGTCTTGCCGGTGCGCTCGGCGCGGCTGCGCTTGACGAGCTGCGGCACCAGGCGATGCGCTTCATCCAGGGCCAGCTTGGCCGCCGATTGTTCGGCCGCGCGCCGCGATGCCCCGCTGCCGGAGACGCGAATCTCTAGCTTCGGAATCGAGCACTCGACCTCGAATTGCTGATTATGCGCCGCGCCGTGGGTGGCAACCACCGTATACAGCGGCAACGCAATCTTGTGACCTTGGAGGTACTCCTGCAACAGCGTCTTGGCATCCTTGCCCAGCGTACGCGGGTCGACCTGTTCAAGGATCGGGATATAAAGCTTGCGAATCAGCGTGCGGGCAGCATCGAAGCCGCCGTCGAGGAACACCGCACCGAAAATCGCCTCCAGCGCATCAGCCAGGATGGAAGGCCGGCGGAAGCCACCGCTTTTCAATTCGCCTTCGCCCAAACGCAGGGCATCGGGCAGCAGCAACATCTGCGCGATCTCATACAGCGCCTGCTGCTTGACCAGATTCGCGCGTACACGCGAAAGATCACCCTCGTCCAGCTTGCCAAACATGCCGTAAAGCATGTCGGCGACGGCGCAATTCAGGATTGAATCGCCAAGAAATTCCAGGCGCTCGTTGTGCATCGCGCTGTGGCTGCGATGGGTGAGCGCCTGCTGCAGC
>Ga0207695_10000436_pt1 | contig 91698 bp, 82 predicted proteins | sample KBSC54metaG_FD_184354 | JGI IMG/M metagenome (GOLD analysis project Ga0207695, IMG submission 184354) | Corn rhizosphere microbial communities from Kellogg Biological Station, Michigan, USA - KBS C5-4 metaG (SPAdes) (version 2) | ecosystem: Host-associated > Plants > Roots > Rhizosphere > Soil... | reverse complement strand
GCCATCTCGTAGTGTTCCACTCGACGCGCCGCTCCGATCAAGCCTGCGTCGCGGACCGTGTCCTCGGCGTCTTCGTCGATCATCTCCGCACCTTCTTCGACAAGACCTTCCATGGCTTTGCAGGTGTGGCCCGTAAGTTTGACCCCGAGGATCTTAGCGCTCTTCTCCAGACGCTCGACATGGCCTTTGGTTTGTTCGAGATGTTCTTCAAAGCCCGTTTGGAGTTCCTCGTTCGTGGCTGCCTTCGCCATTTTCGGCAGGGCCTTCAGTAGTTGGTTTTCTGCGCTGTAAAGGTCTTTTAACTCCTGATGGAGTAAGTCAGATAACGTATTTAGTTTCATGGTAACTCCTCTTCGAGAACGCGCGCGATGACGGTTGTGTCGCTACGTGAGGGGCGCCCGAAGGTGAAACTCGATATCGAGAGAAGCGCCCGGAAGTACGCATCCGCACAACCGTTTGGCGTCAATTGAGCGAACCAACTAGTTGACCGGCGTGGAATCGCGCTGCGTTTCATCGACCACCCAAGCTTGAAATAATGCAAACACTCAAAGCCCGCCGAGGAAATCCATATCCGCTTGGAGCGACCGTTACGGAAAACGGCGTCAACTTCGCACTTTTTTCCGAAAACGCGACGGCTGTCGATCTTTGTCTGTTCGAAGACGCAAGCTCATCGGCGGAAATGCTGCGCGTTCGGCTTTCTGAGCAAACCGATCATGTCTGGCACTGCGCGCTGGATGTACCCGCTGGGCAACTCTACGGCTATCGGGTGCATGGACCGTATGAGCCGCAACACGGCCATCGCTTTAATGGCTCAAAGCTTCTGCTGGATCCCTACGCAAAGGCGATCACCGGACCGATCAACTGGGAAGGCGAACTTTTTGGCTATCCGCTGGGTTCCGGTGATGACGCCGACTTAAGGCGCGATGACCGGGATAGCGCGGCTTTGATGCCCAAATGCGTCGTGGTGGATGATGCCTTCGATTGGGGGAGCGACAAGCGTCCCGGCACTCTGCTGGCCGAGTCGATCTTTTATGAGGTGCATGTCAAAGGATTCTCCCAACTTTGCCCAGCGATTCCGGAGGAGTTTCGCGGAAAATATGCAGGATTGGGAAGCGAGTTTGCGATCGAGTATTTCCGGAAACTCGGCGTGACTGCCATCGAGCTCTTGCCTGTTCATCACTACTCGAATGATCAGTTTCTGGAAGAGAAAGGTTTAGCCAATTACTGGGGTTACAATTCCCTCGGTTTTTTTGCACCGCATTCAGCGTATGCAAAGGGCGCGACGACCGGGGGACAAGTTCGGGAGTTCAAAGAAATGGTGAAGCGATTGCACGCCGCCGGACTGGAGGTCATCCTCGACGTAGTATATAACCATACGGGAGAAGGAAATCACCTCGGCCCGACAATCAGCTTCAAGGGCATCGACAATGCCGCCTACTATCGGCTGCTGCATGACGACAAACGGTTTTGTATGGATTATACCGGTACGGGCAACACGCTCAATGTGCCCCACCCGGCGGTGCTGCAGTTAGTGACGGATAGTTTGCGCTACTGGGTCGAACAGATGCACGTGGATGGATTCAGGTTCGATCTCGCGCCGACTCTGGCCCGCGAAGCCCATGATGTTTCGCGAACCTCCGCCTTCTTCAATTGCCTGCGGCAGGACCCTATTCTCTCGCAGGTGAAACTGATCGCCGAGCCATGGGATTGCGGGGAAGGCGGGTATCAGGTCGGGCGTTTTCCTGCGCCTTGGGCGGAATGGAACGGCAAATATCGGGACTGCTTGCGGGCCTTTTGGAAAGGAGATTTCGGACAACTCGGAGAGCTGGCTTATCGACTGACGGGGTCGGCGGATTTATATGAGAGCAATGGGCGGCGACCCTATGCGAGCGTGAACCTGCTGACGACGCACGATGGCTTCACGCTCTATGATACGGCGGCGTATAACGAAAAGCATAATGAAGCGAACGGGGAGAACAATCAGGATGGCCACAATGACAATCGCTCCTGGAATTGTGGCGCGGAAGGTCCGACGGAAGACGAAGAAGTCAATAAGCTGCGGCGAAAGCAGTTACGAAATTTTCTCGCCACGTTGCTCCTTTCGGAAGGCGTTCCTCTGCTCGTGGGCGGAGACGAGTTTGGCCGGACGCAGAAGGGAAATAACAATGCCTACTGCCAGGACAATGAGATCTCGTGGTTTGATTGGAATCACGCGGCTTGGCAAAAGGATTTGATCGCAGTGACCGCTAAGTTGATTGCGCTTCGCCGTGAACATCCGGTCTTTCGCCGACCTAAATATTTTCAGGGTAGACGCAATCCAACCTCGGGGGCGAAGGATATTTTGTGGTTTGGCACGGACGGAAGCGAGATGACCGGGGAAGACTGGGCGGGCGGAAACCGTTGCCTCGGCATGATGCTTTCGGGCGACGCGCTGGATGTCCGCGATGCGAACGGGGATCCACTCCGGGATGACGCCTTTTTGATGATTCTCAACGCGCACGACCAACCGGTGAACTTTGTGCTGGCCGGGAAGGAAGGCGTGCGATGGAGACTTGTAATCGATACACGTTTGGAGACCGGCTCTCCGGATAAGCCGGCGGAGTTTACTGCCGGGGACGAATTTGAAGTAGAGGGGCGCTCGATGAGCGTGCTGCAGCTCGCCATAGGTTCCCAAGAGGACGCCCGAAACGTCTCGTGGAAGCACAGCCAGAAGGCAGAACCCGCCGGACCGCCCGAACCGCCGAGCCCGCTAAAGCACGACCCAATCGACCCGACGACGCTCGGACCAAAGCGGAGAGCCTTTGCAGTGAAGCATCCGACGGTTTCGGAACTGACGCAAGGAGCTGAAGAACGATCAGGGCCAAATATTAAAACGCCGCCACCCAGCAGTTCAACTCCACCACCGCCATGATGGCAGCACCCAAACGAGCCACGGCGCCCACGGCCCTCACCGCGATGGCCTACGTCGTCTTGGGGACCTTCGTTGTGGGCGCCCTCTATGTTGGGAAGGATATTCTGATTCCGTTGGCGCTCGCAGCGCTGCTGACATTTCTGCTCTCTCCGCTGGTGAGCATTTTCGAAAGATGGGTTGGGCGAGTCGCTTCCGTACTTTTGATCGTGCTGGTGCTTCTCGCCGCTGTTACTGCCGGAGGGTGGGTTTTGACCCAACAGGTGATCGACCTGGCAACGAAGTTGCCCGATTACCAACAGAACATCCACCATAAGCTCCAAAGCTTGCAAATGCCCTCCACGGGCCGGTTCGGGCGAACGTCGAAAGCTATACAGGAATTGGAGAAGGATTTCCCTGGGTCTTCCGGAAAAGACGCGGCGGCGCATGGCTCTGGCCGCAGCGAGGCTGACTCCCATCCCGATGGCGCGGGTAGCCCGGGGCCCAGCGCAACCAAGCCTATGCCGGTGGAAATTGTGACACCTGCCGATGAGAGCGCACGGATGGTGGGAGGGATGGCCTCGAGAATGCTGGGGCCATTTGGGACGGGCGCTTTGGTATTGCTGCTGGTTATTTTCATGTTGCTTAAGCGGGAGGACGTCCGAGGACGCCTCATTCGATTGATCGGGCAGGGTCATATCAGCTCCACAACGCGCGCCATGGAAGACGCTGGAACACGCGTATCGCGCTATCTGCTGATGCAGTTGCTAGTGAATTTCGGATTCGGAACCTTCATTGCCATCGGACTGCTCTTCATTGGCGTTCCGAACGCCATTCTCTGGGGCATTCTCGCGGCTGTGCTCCGCTTTGTGCCCTATATTGGCACTTGGATTGCGGCGGCGCTCCCTTTCACACTTTCATTGGCCGCATCGAGCGGCTGGAAAATGCCTCTACTCGCACTGGGCCTGTTTGTCGTGCTCGATCTGAGCATCAGCAACGCCATCGAACCGCTTCTCTACGGTTCGAGTACGGGTGTTTCCAGTATTGCTTTGATCCTGGCTGCCGTTTTTTGGACATGGCTTTGGGGAACCGTTGGGCTGGTGATGGCGACTCCGCTGACGGTATGTCTGGTGGTGATGGGCCGTCATGTGCCTAAGCTGCAGTTCCTTTCTGTTTTGCTGAGCGATGAGGATGCGCTTTCACGGACTGAAGAATGTTATCACCGGCTTCTGGCCGGAGACCTCAACGGAGCGAGTCGGCTCTCCGAGAAACATTTGAAGGAAGGAACGCTGGGTTCACTCTACGACACGATTCTCCTTCCCGTGGTTGTCGAAGCGGAGAAAGATTTTGCTGCGGGACGATTGGACGAGGAACAACGGACGGCGGTAGAACAGGGCCTTCGCGATATCATCACTGATAACGAAAACCTGCAGCAAAAGGATGTGCCTACACCAAGCGCCGCGGTCACTGTCCATGTAGCCTGCCTGCCGGCGCGAACGGACCGGGACGAAATCGCCGGAGCAATGTTAACCCAAATCCTGCAGCAGGGAGCGTTCGCCGCGATGAACGTCCCAGGGAAACTCACTACCGGCGAGGCCATCGGCGAAGTAGAGAAGGAGCACCCAGATGCAGTGGTGATTTCCGTCGTGCCGCCCTCGACCGTGATCCACGCGCGTTTTCTTTGTGCCAAATTGCGCGCGCGCTTCTCAAAACTCAAAATCGTCGTGTGCCTGATCGGCCTTCCGGAAGCGGGAGAAGATGCTTCAGAGCGATTGCGTGCAGCCGGAGCTGACGATGTTGTTTCCTCTCTGGAAGAAACGGTCGCATTGCTGGCGCGGTACTCCGCCTTGCTGGCCCAAGAGACACTTCTTACGCAACCGGGGGACGAAACGAATCGCCTTCTGGAACTGGATCGACTCAATCTCATCGATAGCCCGCCCGATCCTGATCTGGACCGAATTACGGCGCGGCTAGCGCGTATGTTTGATATGCCGATTGCCTTGATCTCGTTCGTTTCGAAGGACCGGCAATTCTTCAAATCGCAATTTGGACTTGAGAACGAACTGGCGGAGGCACGTTCTACGTCGCGAGACGTGTCCGTCTGCGCGGAAGTGGTGGCGACAAATGATATTCTTGTCGTGGAGGACTTGGCCCGTGATCGGCGCTTTGCCAATAATGCACTGCTCAACGAAAAGGGGCTACGTTTCTATGCGGGAACGCCGTTGCGCGGAACCAACGGCGAGCCGTTAGGTTCGCTTTGTGTCCTCGACCATACGCCGCGGCGCTTTGGTGAGCACGAAAGACGAGTGCTGACCGTCACTGCGGATGAAGTAATGGACGTGATTTTACACCGCACGAGCGGAGAAAGCGCGGTGACTAGTCCTCCAAATGCGTCCTAACGGCCTTGAAAGCAAGTGCGGGCGCACAGCCGCACTGATCATTTCAAACGAAGTGGCAGTGCTATGACCAAACTATCTATCAAAGGCAACTGGAACGAAATCAAAGGCAAGCTCAAACAGAAATACGCCAACCTCACGGATGACGATCTGCTCTTTGTGGAAGGGAAAGAGGACGAGGTTTTGGGCCGGATTCAACAACGCACTGGCCAGGAAAAAGAAGCGTTGCGCAAAGAGATTGAATCAATGTAAGCCATCGACAGCGACGTTCGCCCCGGCATGGTGGCCTCAAAGAATGGTGCCGGAGGCGAGTCTGCTGGACTCGCTCTATGGGCGAGTGTTACATACGACTTCCCACAATCAAGACTGGTGATCGGCATGAAGTCCGCTCGAGATGCATAAATATCTAGGCGCCCGTGGGTGAGTCGGACTCGTGTTTCGCGATTTGGCTGAGCAACTTGTCGGGCTGAGTCGCCTCTTCAAGCAAGGCGATGCTCGGATCTTTGTCCGGGTCAATACCGAGCTTTTGGCAGATCTCTTTGAGCAATTGCAATATCTTCGTGTTTTCCTGCTCGGTGAGCAGATTGATTTGCAAGTCGAGGCTGCTGCTGCGCTCGTCGATTCTGGATTGGCGATTTTCCGAGATAAGGATGAAAGTGGAGAGAAATATCGCCTCCAACGAAACAACCAGTGTGAGAAAGTTAAATGGAAAAGGATCGAACGGCTTGAAGGCGCCACCGTAGTTAGCGACAATCCAAAAACCAAACCAGACGACATGCACCCAGACAAACCACATCGTTCCGCAAAACCTGGTAATCAAATCGGCGATACGATCGGCAGCTGAGCGGTCCTTTTGCGCCGCCCGTTCTAGCTCGGCAATGGTTTTGACATTTTGCGCCGTGAGTTGATCGGCAGTCCTGGGCTGATGGTAGGGGGATGCGGGTTCTTTCACGTACTGGTTTTCGTTCGGAACCCGTCTAAGATACCTTGTCCCGGAACACCCAATAGATGGAGCGCGTGAGGAGCCAATGACATGGGCGAACGAATGGAGAGTTGCAGAAGTGGGCTGATTTAGACCCGGGGTCCGCGACGATGAGCCACTAGTGAGATGAGGAACAGAATAATGAATACGATAAAAATAATCTTGGCGATGCCGACGGCCGTGCCGGCTATTCCCCCGAAACCGAGAACGGCGGCAATGAGAGCAATGATGAGAAAGGTAATGGCCCAGGAGAGCATAATATGTAAGGAGAAGGGTTGAGGTTTCAATCCTATCGACTTCAACAGCATTGCCGCTCGTATATCGACGGTTGTTTCGCATCGGCGACAGACGCATACGCCGACGGTCTTTTAATTGGCTGCGGAAACGGTCATCAGACTTTTGCGGAGCGTGGATTTTATGGCTTCAGCACAACCTTCACGCAGTCGTCTTTCTTTCCGTTGAAGATTTCATATCCGTGAGGCGCCTCGGAAAGAGCCAGCCGGTGAGTGATGATGTCTTCGAGGTGAATTTTTCCTTCCGTGACCCACCGGAGTAACTCGTCGACGTACTTCTGCACAGGCGCCTGGCCGCAACGAATCGTCAATCCTTTGTCGAAAATCTGACCGAGTGGAAAGTTATCATACGGCATGCCATAGACGCCAAGAATGGTGACTGTGCCGCCCCGCCGCACGGCGCTCAGCGCTGTGCTCAGAACCTTGATGCTACCGGCCTGGGCATGAAACACATTCGACACCTTGTCCTTGAGCGATCGGTCCGCTTCCATGCCCACCGCATCCACACAGACATCGGCCCCGCGCCCGTCTGTTAACTCGCGAATTGCTGCGATCGGATCGACTTTGGAAGCATCGATCACCTCCGATTTGGCCGCTCTCTGAGCCATCGCCAGGCGGTAAGGCTGGATGTCGACACCGATCACCCGTTTTGCTCCCTTAACCCAGGCACACTTCTGCGCCATGAGCCCGACCGGGCCACAGCCAAATACGGCCACCGTCTCACCGCCCTGCACATTCGCCCAGTCGATCCCGCTATAACCGGTCGGAAAGATATCAGTCAGGAAGAGGGTCTGCTCATCCGACAAATCCGCCGGCACAAGACGCGGGCCGAAGTTCGCAAACGGAACGCGAACATATTCCGCCTGTCCCCCAGAATAACCTCCGTAGAGATCCGTATATCCAAACAGGCCTCCGCCTTTCTGGTCCGTCATACCTCCCTCCGGCCCATACATCCCAGGATTGGAATTCTCGCAATGCCCCGGCAAATCGTGCTGACAGAAGAAACAGGCGCCGCAGGCGATTGGGAACGGCACAACCACCCGATCACCCGGTTTGAGCGCAGTCACTCCCTTGCCAGCTTCCTCTACGATTCCCATGAATTCGTGACCCATGACCAACGGTTTCTTCTGTGGAAAAAAACCATTGTAGATATGTAAATCCGAGCCGCAGATCGCAGTGGCGGTAACCCGCAGAATGATATCCTGCGGGTCTTGCAAGGCCGGATCGTCCACGGTATCCACGCGCATATCACCGGGTTTATGGAAAACGACTGCTTTCATAGGGAATTCTCCGATTAAGAACTTGGACCGTCTTCCATGAATCGGCTGCCGGCATATCTTTCTTCTTCAGGGAGCCACCTGATATATTCAAAGCACCCGCATGAAAGCGACCAGATCTGCTTTTTCATCCTGCGTCAGTCGAAGCTCGAAGACCAAATTGAAGAATTCCACCGCGTCCTCAAGTGTCAGACAACGCCCGTCGTGGAGGTAGGGTGGACTTTCTTTAATGCCCCGAAGTGTAAATGTCTTAATCGGCCCGTCGGGAGCGTCGGCCAGAAAACGTTCCAGATGAAGATCATGGTACTGCTGATCCATATAAGTGGGTGGTGTATGGCAGTTTGCACACCCAGCCTTCCCAAAGAATAGTTCTTCGCCCCGCACTTCGCTCTGTGTGGCGTTGCGGCGGTCGAGCCGTGCGGTCATCGGGTCCAGCTTCGGCGCCGGCGGGAAATCGAACATATTCTGCATCTGCGCCATGTGCGATACTTGGACGCGATCCAGGATATTTGCGCCTTTTTTGAAGGCGTGAATCATATCACCATTGAAGTAGGCGGTACGCTGCTCGAATTCGGTGAAATCCTCCACCGATCTCAGGCTGCGCTTGGAACCATGCACTTGTTGGTTAAAGAGCCCTCGCAAGCTGACCGTGTCGAGACGCATCCGGCGCTGTTGAGGACGGCCGTCGGGATTGAGATGAAATTGTCCGGTGGTGTGGCCGTTCACATGACAATCCAGACAGGCCACACCCAACGATGGCTGGGGTGATTTGCGATCGTCCGTTGGATTGAATTCCTCCTGCGGGAACGGGGTGAGCAACATTCGAAGGCCATCCAGTTGCACCGGCGTGAGAATATCTTTGAAGAGCCGATAGTAGTTATTGATGGAAACGACTTCCCCGCGGGAAACATCACCCAATTCGGGGCGGCTCTGCAAAAAGATGGCCGGCGGGAACTCCGGCAGGAAAATCTCCGGAAGGTCGAAGTCGACATCGAACCGCTGCAACCTGGGAAACATTTCAATCTGAACTTGGGGAAATACCTGGCCACCCGGCGCTTGTTTCGGATGCGGCAACGGCGGATAAGGAAATACCCCCTCTTTCTTCATATCCTCCGGCGCCATTTTCGCCAGAGATTCCCAGGTCGCTCCCTTCGCCAGACGCGCGGTGGGTCCGACAGCCAGAGGTTTCCCCCGAGACATGGTGACGGCGTGGTCCAGTTTCGGAGTCAGGTTATAGCGTTTCTCAAGAAGATCGCGTTGCGCTGCCATGATCTTATCCTTGGCGGCCCGGTCCGCCTTTTCGATATCGGCAGGATTTTCCATCGGCCGTTTCGAGTTCAACGGGTCCCGGTAAAAATCAAATCCGCGCGCCTCCCCTTCGTCCGGCTGTTCCTTGAATGCGCTCGACTCCGGAACTGCATGAGCCGCCATGAATACGCCGGATTTATCATGTTCGCTCAACTCCTGCTCGATGCGCTTTCGTTCTGTGGATCGTGGCGTTTGTGCGTCTTGCACAGCATCCGGTGAGGCTCTTCGAGGTTCTTGCGCATTAATACCCGGCGATACCAGCGCCAAAGCTGCGGCAGCCAGCGTGGCGTGAAGGGAAAATTTCATACCCGGCAATCGAGCAACCGCTCGCCATCGCGTTTGGACTAACTATCAATCCGGGCAGACCTTACCATTGCACAGTGGCGACCCTCGCTTACCATTACATGCTTACCCTGAATCCCGTAAGCCCTGCAACTCGTTCGCCTTGCCGATCATTCTTCCGATGATGGATGGCGATCCGCCTATAAGATCGTCGGCCCAAATGCGCTTTCGTTGATTCGCTTCGGACTTCGCTCCGCTCACGATCGTCGGATCATACAAACCGTAAAAGTGATCGACCATACGTTGCGCAGAAAAACGCTGCGAGGGCGGCTTGGCGGCGAAGGCATTGCGCCCAGCATACGCCGCTGCGATGAGACGCTTCGGGTCGAAGGCCAACCAGAGCGGGTCCATCGCAGCCGGTTTTTTCCATCACTCGCGCAAACCATTCGTCCGCCGACGACCTCGACGTGATCCTGGCAGAAGCAGCCTGCGAGCTTTCGATGGGAAGCGGAAAGAAGAAGACATAGCCAAAGAGAAAAAGGGTGAGATCAGGGAAACTGAAAAAATGCGGGATTTTCTATATTTCGTGTCGGGGAAGGACCGGACATGACCTCCGGGTCGATAAGCGAAGGAACGGAAACCCGATCTCAGCCACCGTTATTCCGTTCCGCGAATAACCGAAATTACCCTAATATGGCTGCCAATGATTCCTTAGCAAACGTGCGGCAAGAGCCACTTGATGCGTCAGCTGGTCCGGACGATTGCGATCCGGAGGAGGAATTGTCCGGAACTAGACAACGAGCGCTGCCCAGAGACGCTCATATTGGAACGATGGAGATCTTGGAACGCAGGCGCCGCCGGCTTGGCAAAGAACTCCATGAAACTCTTTCTCCGCCTCTGGCGGGCCTTTCGCTACTTGCCGAGGTCATTGCACGGAAGCCGATGGCTGAAAATCATCCCATCGCCCCTCAGGCGACAATGTTGAAAGCGACGATCGATCACGCGATCGAGGAAAACCACCGGCTAGTTGGGAAGTTCAATCCCTCGACCTTCGATTCGCTGACTTTCGAAGGAGCGGTCAATAGCCTGGTGGCGAGTTGGAGATCCGGATTTTCGATAACGACGGCAGCTCCGACGGAACGAACTCGCGAAAAAGGATTGGGGGTACAGATGATGCGCCGCCGAGCCGGGAAGATCGGAGCATTGCTAACCATTCAGTCCAATAAAACAACCGGGACCACCATCACATGCACATATTCAATTCCAACCTGATCCCCGCCTCCATGGAAGAACCCAAGCGGCAAATCCTCGTCGTGGATGATCATCCAGTCTTCCGCCTCGGCCTCAAGACCGTCCTGGACGAAGAACCTAGTTTCACCGTTGTCGCCTGTGTAGGAACGGCTGCAGAAGCCCTTTCTAAGCTGCGCGAAAGCCATTGCGACGCGGCGCTCCTGGATATTTCACTCCCGGGTGCAAACGGAATCGAACTCGTCAAGCAGATCAAAGCAGAGCATCCGGATCTCGCCATGCTCCTCGTCTCGATGCACGACGAGGCTGTCTATGCCTTGCGTGCCTTACGCGCCGGTGCCCTCGGATATGTCATGAAACGCGAGGGGCCGGATGCCGTCTTGACCGCGCTCCGCAAGGTTCTCGCCGGCCAGATCTCCGTCAGCCCCGAAATGGGAGAGCGGCTGATCTATCGGATGGCGCACGGCGAAAGTTCCGGGGCGGGAACTCCGATCGATAACCTGACGGACCGCGAACTTGAGATCCTGGCTTTGATCGGGCAAGGCCAGTCTTCACATCAGATCGCCAAGGCTCTTCACCTCAGTGTGAAAACGGTCGAAAGCCATCGCCTGCACATCAAAGTAAAGCTGGGTCTGCGATCCGCACCGGAACTAGTTCGCTTTGCCATGGATTGGTATGAAGATCAGGTTGCGGTGAATACTTGAATTCCGAGCAGAACTACGGGACCGACAATGCTAGTGCCCAAAAGCTGATTGGGGCCGCAGGGCCGCGGGCGCCAGAGCGAGGAGCAGTTTCGGCGGAGCTTCTATACGGAGGACGGACAGGTGGAGGAACCACATTTGTCCTTTTGTGAGACCAAACCGGTAAAGGATTTGAGACGACATTTCTACGTCGACAGTAAACACGCCCGCCACCGCAGTTTCAACCTTTACTGGCAGGGATTGAAACGGCGGTGATGATGGCGAAAACGGTACATCTCTTTGGCAGAAAGGCCGTTGCCTCCAGTCTGCTGAGAGTCACAACATGATTGTGCAACCGCCCGCTGGGTAGGAGCAGTCATGCATCGTAAGCCATGGCCTGAAAATCAAAATACCAGTCGCTGCATGTTTTCACCAAGCCGCTCAAGTAGATTTCCAAGTTCCTGGCCGCCGGCGGGAGCCGCCCATAATTTCTTTTGTGCATCCGGATTTTGAGCCCAAGCCGCCGACTGCTCCTTCATGAAGCGTGCTTGCTGCCAAAACGCCAACCAGACGTTCTGAAAGTCTCGCGGTAGAAAGTAAATGGTGCCCCAGGCCCTCTTCATGAGGGACTCGGCGGCCTCGCATTCATTCGTATCCCCTCGTCCATTCTGTAGTCGACTTAAGGCATCGTGATAAGAGACTACCGCAGTCATCGCCTCCTTGTACGCGGGATACTGCAGGCCTAAAATGGCCTTCACTCTCTCCACTTGAGGAAGCCAATCCATTTGTACGCGAGAATTAAATGCGGCGATAAAGCCCGAAACTATTGAAGTCCAGAATGTCAGGGCAACGCCCCATATTGCGAGTTTATCCCTCCATTCGATCGGACCCGCGTAATGGGATATTCCAAAACACGCAATGACGCCGACGAGCAGCCACATCGTGATGATTGCCACTAATTCTTTCGCACGCATCTTCCCCCTTCGCAGAAACAGAGTGGACGTACACAGGTGTCAACGCAGAGCCCGGTGCAGGTCGGTTCTTCGCTAGCATCAATACTCCTCTGGATTCGATGGGGCACCCACTTAAACGAGATGCAATATGTCGCACGGCGAATGCATTCAGCATAAGTTAAATCGAGGATAATTTCAGTAGTGACGGGGTCGCCATCGGCTCGCGTTGGAGCAGAGACTAAAAAAATTCCGGTGCCTTTCTCATTTGGGCCGGCATCAACCAACCAATCAACAACGGTCTGATTATGTTTCATTATTGTCTCCTTTGAGCTTAGCCGGCGATTATTCTTTAATATTGCGAATGTAGACGCTATACTCAGGATCGTCGCGAAGCAAGCAATGAGGATGAGGATTGTGGTCGCCCAGTAATGCTGCTGCCATACTTCCTCCTTAGTACCATGGAAAATGGCAACAATAATGAGCAAGGCAGTTAAGTTGGATGAGACTACATCGAGCAAAGTGTTCGGGCGGTAGGAGCGATCCTCTTTTTCGGACGTATCGGTTTGCGATTTCTCTTCCGGCATGGGACGCGTTAGTAGCGAAACTACTGTGTCGGCGCAATGCTTCTCGCGGATTTTCGCGAAAGGAAAAAGCATATCCCACGGCAGGCCGGTATTAATGGTTCCGACGAGCGTTCAGATACGCTTCGGGGCTGAGGAGCCGCAGGCCGATAGACAAATCTTAGTGGCACTGTCTCCGCCGCAAATACGCTTCGTGAGCCTGCTCTGCGACGCATGGTTTGCAGCGGTTCTGTCGCCCCCGAAAGGAGTTGAACGGCAGAACCTCTTTGCAGCGCAGGCAGCGCTTCGTGCCGGAAGGCAGGACCTCAACGTCCGCGCACTTCGGTCGGAAAGGCACGGGAAGGTGAACGAGCCGGTTGCCGGAAGCGCTGAGAGCGCCAGCAGGCAGGAGATCGGCTTTCAATTCGAATGCCATGATCGCATCGTCTTTCACAACGACATTCTCGAACAGGGCGTGAATCAGCTCCTTCTTCGCCTTCGGATCAGTGATCGACCGGAGTGCACGGGCGCCCCGCACCACCTGACGGGCAAATTCGTTCAATTCGAAGGCATGCGCTGGCTCTTTAACTTCCGAACGCTCGATCGCTGCCGCCATTTTCCGGATTTCGTCCCGGCGTTCCCGTAATTCTGAAAGCTCGATCTCCCCTGCCTCGTAGGCATCGAGCAGGCGCTTCTCCCGTTTCTTCAGGGTCTGGAGGTTCGCCGCTGCCGGGTTTGCTGATGCCCCGGGAAACGGATGAACAACGGCAGCCATCCTCTGGAGGGATATTTCAATCAGACTGACGAGGATTGCTTCGTCCGTGAGGACTTGAGTGGCGAATGCCTCGATGAGCGGATCGAGAACGTCTTGCCGCAAGTTGGACTGCTTACAGCCGCCAAGCTCTTTTCGATAGACGTAGTGGTTTGCCTTGCACTGGTAGTAGCCCTGCCTCTTCTTACCCGTCCGCTTTCCGGAAGAGCAGTAGAATGATTGCCCGCAGTATCCGCACACTGCCACTCCCGCCCCAAGGTTCACGGCGGTGTCACGGGTCAAGCGTTCCACATGATTGAAGTGGATGGTTTTGGCAACTCCCTGGACACGCTCCCACACCTCTTCGCTGACGAGCGGATCGAGGACGCGAACGCGGATTACCTCCGATTCCGAACGCTGGGTTTTTGCGCGGTAGCTCTTCCCTGTTCGACTGACTCGTTTCTCGCCACGCTTCTCGTCCCAAACCTTCCACCCCATATAGATCGGGTTGGCGATCCAGTTACGGATCGTCTGGGCGGTGACGCCGAACTGCCTGCCGAGCTTGCTGTAGTTCCGTTCGCCTTCATCGATGAGCCGGAACACCTCCGCTACGATTGCAGCTTTCTCGTTCCACTCCCACTTCTGCGTCACCCGATTAAAGGTCGTGCCGTACGGCATGGTGAGCTTGTTGGTCGGACAATGCCCCTTTCGCCGCTTCTCCTCCCGCGCTCCGTGCTGGCGCTCCTTCATGAGTTGGATCTCGAAGGCGGAGATCGCGCTCCGTATGCCAGAGAGAAGTTGGCCGTCCTTGGTCCCGAGTCGGTACTCCACGTCGCCCGAGTAGATCGTGGCATTCGTGTCCTTGAAGACCTGCAGTATCGCGTAGTCGGTCGGTTCCGTGGGACGGAAGAGTCGGTCCAGGTCGGCAACCACGAGTCCATGAATGACGCCCGAGCGAACGAGTTCGAGTATCTCGATGACTGTTGGATTGCGGAGCACCTCGGTTCCTGAGACGTCACTGATCTCGTAGATGTTGAGGCAGTCCAACCCCTTGCTCTTGATCGTCTGCTCGACGACCCGGCGCTGGCGCGGGAGTCCGCCCCGGTCGTCTGCCGCCTGCCCCGCCGTGGAGACACGAAGCAGCCCCACGACGGTCCGAGAACGGTCTCCATCGGAAGCACTAAGTGATGTCCGTGCAGGCAGCATACCGAGGAAAAAAGCAGGGCCGATTTACTTCTGGGAAGTCCCGCTCTGATTGCGATTCCCGGCGAGGATCTGCTTTGCGAGCCTCACCGCCGTCTCCGTGTCACCGCCAACCACGGCCGTCGCGAGACGCTGAACCGCCTCCTGTTCTTCCTGGGCCACAGCCAAGAGTCGCTTCACGAGTGACGGCAGCCGGGCACCATCCGGGACTCTCTCGGGAGCCACCATTAGGCTTCCTCCTTCCCGATGTGGGTGACCTTCGCATCGGGCCGCACGGCGGTCGCGCAAAGAGCAAACGAGCCTTCGACCGTTTCGGCGCGCCAAACCTCCACCAACAGCTTACGAGCCAGCCCGACATGAGACGGCATTGTTTCGGCAGCTGGTGCCGGTGAGCGTTGTGAAAACGGACTGAGCATGGAGCAATGCTCGCCGGCCCCCTCCACTCACGAAACAAGGTCTCTGAATTGGAAAAAATCTTACTATCCCTCTTGCAACTGTTGCCTCAGTTTTTCCACGCGATCTTGGAAAGCGTCGAGCAATGAATCTTTGTATCCCTGAGCAAAAGGCCCCTCTTCCCAGTTATTGCCGAAATCGGAAAGTTCAAATTGCCGAAGCGGCCACTTGTCATATATCAGGGCTGGCTTAAGGCCTGATTTCAACTTGCGGTCGTCGCGCTGCATGCGTTCCACGAAAACTCGATTTAAGAAGGAATCCTGATCCTCTCCAGGTCGCTCGTCAATCACCCCGCCTTCATGGATTGCTGCGGCTGCTCCAAAATTGCGAAGCTCCTCTTTGATCACGCCGAGCGCGTCGTCGCGGAGATAAAAGGCCAATTCGTCTGTCTTGCCAGAAGCAAAGGCGTGAAGGAAACGCTCAGCCTCTCGCTGGACCAGTTCCGTTGGGACGGATTCGAGCCAACCCTCGATAAGCACGGGCAGCCAGTCTCGACGTTCGCCGAAGCTGGCCTCCAGGAAAGCGGTAAGAGGACTTTCGCGTAGCGCTCCACCCTCCATCATTAGATGGACCACGCAAGCGTCCAACCCGCACTCGATCCAGCGGTTGGCGATGCGCCCAACACTCGTATCCCGTCCTCTTGTTGGAGCCACTAGCCCGTATCGCACCAATCCGTCTTCTGACTGGTTTAGCTTGGCCAATCGTATTGCGTTTTTTCGAATCGCTTTAGCTTCGGAAAGCATTGTGTTCGCCGCGTCGACCAAAGGTGACGCCGCTTCGTCCGACCTGGTTTGGAACTCCTTCGCTTTAACCTGTACCGAGTGGATTAGGTCTTTGAGCTCGCTCGCTCCATCCATAATGGAGACGACGAGCTTATATCCGGGGTTCTTTAGTTCCGCACCCGCTCGTTTCATGGTGTAAACGGTCCGCCGGAGTGACACGCTTTCCTCGGTTTCAAAATCATTGTCAGGGTTGCTCATGGAGCCCTCCTCAGTTGCGGGGAATGAGGGTTCAACTTTGATTCACAGACCTTGGTGCGCAGGCCAGATCGGTGATTAGTGGTGATGGGGTTAAATGACATCATCAAATGACAACAATAACCCCGCTTCCGGGATGCAGGAAGCACTCACGTCCACAGGCGCTTCGCACATCGACGAGGTGGCCTCGGTTAATAACGCTGTTGAAACTTTTTCAGCAGTGGAAACGCCGACAGAGGTGAAATCGGAATCGCATGTCAGTGGCGATTTCGCCGTCCGTGAAGCGTCGCAGGAGTTTCCGACACTCCGCGTTGAAACAGTCGCATCTTACCGCACCGCCAGTTTCAGCGATGAACGCATCCGCGAAATCGCCGCCGAACAGGGCCGCAAGAGCGCGACCAAGACGAAGGCGAGCCGGTCGGATCTGGCGCAGTTGCTCGCAGAAAAGAAGGATTGGCTCCTTCAGGAGTCTGCGAACTTGCCGCTCTTCTCGGCGAAAGTCGTCGGTGCGTTGATGACGGCAGCAGGGTTCTACCCGCCTGTCCGGGGATACAATGCTTATGGCGACAAGCTCGGCAAGCATGGTCATAACTTGCCCTCGGTGGTCATCGACGGCGTCCGCCGTTATGACCTGAGCTACCTCGGCAAAACCGACGCGGAGAAGGAGGCGCGGCAGGCCTTCTTCGACAGCCTCGATCGCAAAGAGATGGGGCAGTTGAAGCCGCTCGTGGCGAAGCTCAAGCCGGGCGTCCCCGTCACCATCACCCCGGCGCGCGCGCCGCGTACCTCGGCCAAGGTTCTGTTCTAAACGGCACCGGGAAAACCAACCAAGGCCCACGCCGCCCGGCGCTGAACTCCAGAGCCGACTCGGCGTGGGCCGATCTTTTTTCACCCGAATAATGAACCGAGAAAAAGCAGAAAAAGCGGCCAGCTGGCCCGTGATTATTCCCCCTGACTCCTACACGCCCGAGCAGCTTGAGTGCTTCAACCGTGGACTCGCTATCCGAGACTATCTGTTCGACCTGTTTGACCAGGAGGTAGCCCTCGTGGCTATTCGTCCAAAGTTAAAGGCACCAGTTCTACCATCCCATCAGAAGATGACAATTGAGGCGGTTCGGGAGCCGGACTGCATACTGACTTTGGGAGATGAAGGACGCGGCACAGCGGTGCTGCTGGGAAGTGCGAGCAACGGGCTTTGCTCCCTCGACTTCGACGACCCGGCTTTCGACGAAGAGTTCCTGGCCTGCAATCCGCGATTCGCCGACACCCTGACGACCAGCGCAAAGCGCGGCTGCAACCGCTGGTTCGTGGCCGAGGGGCCAATACCGCCGAGCTTCGATATCCGCAATCCCGACGGCGGGAACATTATCGAGGTCCGCAGTGACAAACGTCTCACGATCGTCACCGGCACGCATCCGTCCGGCGTTCCCTACCGGGTGACGAACCCCTCGAAGCCGATCCGGATTCGCTGGGACGAGATCCAGTTCCCCGCGAACTGGCCGAAAGCGAAAGGCTCGGGCCAGTCGCCTCGCTCCGAGGACACGACGGAGGACGGCGGACTTGCGAAGGTGACTGAGAAATACGGCGAAATGCTGTTCGAGTCCCAGCAAGGCGCCATCAGGCTCAACCAGCAGTCCATTGCGGCCCATTTCTGCTTCGAGAACCCGATCCAGTATTTTCGCAACGTCGGCTTTCACGAGTACGATTCGGCATCGGGCGTCTGGATGTTCAGGCCCGATCCGGAAGTTAAGGTGGCGGTTGGAGACTTTCTCGGCTCACTCTGCGACCGCGTTCAGGATGCCTCCAATCTCTTAGCCAAACGCACTGATCGCGTGTTGACAGAGATTGCCAATTTAATGGTGGGGGTGGCGGCGAAAGATTCCTCGCAAACCAAGATATCGAGTGATTTGGTCCATGTGGGAAATGGGATGCTGGATCTCGGAGGATCAGAGCCCGCCCTGCTTCCTTTTGATCCTGATTACCTGTCGCTCGCACGGGTCCCACACCACTACGAGCCAGCGGCAAGCTGTCCCACCTTCGAAGAGTTCCTGCGCCAGGCGGTTCCCGAAGATGATGTGCTTTTGCTCCAGAAGGCGGCGGGCATGCTGCTCGCGCAGAGAAATTTCGGCCAAGCAATCATCCTCCTCATCGGCGCAGGCGGGGCTGGGAAAGGCACGCTTGTCGACATTATGAGCCAGATGGTTGGCCGGAACAACTGCGTCCAGATGCGAACCAACCTGCTCACGCAGCGCTTCGAGGTCGGCAAGTTCATCGGGAAGATCCTCCTCGTGGGCGCTGACGTTCCCGGCGACTTCCTGAACAAGAAGGGAGCGGAAACCCTGAAAAGCCTGAGTGGCGGCGATGTGCTCGATGCGGAACTGAAAAACCAGAACGGCACCGTGGCGCTGACCGGGCAATACAACATTTGGATTACCGCGAACACGAACCTCCGTGTGTCGCTGGATGGGGATCGAGGCGCTTGGGGGCGGCGGCTCAAGATCGTGAATTTCGCCCGGAAGGCGGACCGGGTCATTCCCAATTACGCGTCGCAGATCGTCGAGACCGAGGCTTCTGGCATCCTGAACTGGATGATCGAGGGTCTCTCCCTTCTCAAACGCGACTATGCCGAGCAGCATCGGTGGGTCGTTTCAGACCGGCAGCAGAAAGTGATCGAAGACCTCCTGGACGAGTCCGATAGCATCTGTGCCTTCGCGAAGGAGGAAATCGAGCTTGGCGAGCCCGTTAAGGACAGCGTCACCTCGGAGGAACTCTACCGTGGGTACGAAATGTTCTGCTCGGATCGTCAATGGGTGCCGCAGTCGAACATGGCCTTCAGCAAGGGTATCTCCAACCTCCTCCTCGAGCGATTTGGCGTCCACTGCCGTCACGACATTTATCGCTCTGGAGCCATGAAGCGAGGTTATCAGGGAGTGAAGCTGGTGACGCCTGTAACCGAGCCGCAACGGCTGCAGCGGGATCTGGGCGAAAGCAAACTCAAAGCTAAGGCGATCGTACAGCCCTATGAGCCTAATACATTCTAAGCTCGATAACATCGTGGAGCGGGACGATGGCTCCTTCAATGCTCGCTGCCCCGCCTGTGCCGAACTCGGCGGCGACAGCAAGGGGAATCACTTAATCGTCTTCGATAATAGCCGCTTCGCCTGCGTGGTCAACCCCGGCGACTCGGAGGAAGCACGCGCGCACCGTGCTGCGATCAGTCGACTGGCGGGCGACGGTCAGAGAGGGCGCAAAAAGGCCGCGCCTCCCGTCAAGTGGCGTCCGGTTTCCGTGCAGCTGCGGGGGCGGCGCGAGAAGCTGCGTAACCCGTAGCCTCGCGGCCTTGAACGAGCCTTGCGGGAGTGTCTCTTCGCCTCCTCTGGAAGAGACACCCCGCGTGAGGCCGTGCGGAAACGGCGGAGTGGACAAGAGGACGGAGCGGAAAGAGCTCGCCCAAGCCCCCAGGAGCAGGCAGAGCCGGACCGGAACGCCTTCACCCTCACGGGGCGGGCGGTGGGGTGCGCCGGACGGCTCGGACGCCTCCCTCGTTGTCTTTTGTGGGAGTGTGGAGACGGGGGACGGAAAAAACGCACGGCCCTCTCGCGAAAACACGAAACCAACCGTCCGAACCGTCCGAACACGGAAGGCCGAACGCAGCCAAGCTCAAAGCGGCGAAAACGAACCAAACAATCCAGACAAGTCGGACGGGTCGTCTCTGGTTTTTCGTGTGGGAAGCAAAGAAAACCCACGCCCGCTTTTTCTCACGTGAAAACCCTCGAGCAACGGTCCGAACCGTCCGCCTCCTTGCGACCCTGCGCACGCAACGACCACAGGAGCGAAGCGGTGGCTTTGCGGAGGGGCTTGTCCGCAGAGCGGAAAGGGAACGAGCGAAGAGAGGGACCGGAAGCGGCGCGGGCGGGCAGCCTCCGCAAACTCGCCGCGACCTCACGTGGCCACTCCGGAAGGAACCCAACAAGAACTATTGCCCGAGTTGCCAGGAGCCACTTCCACGACCATCCGTTGGAGGTCAAGGAGGTCCCGTGTAGCTGCCAACGCGGTCGTTCGATGCATCAAAACTCGCATTCGAAACTGTTGAGAGCCAAAAAACTATGAAGCCGCCAAAATCAGTCCCACCGTTTTATGCCCAAGCGCCCCGGATCGAAAGATCGCAATAACGACATCGAAAAAATCCGGAAGGATGTGGACGACCTGGCAAAACGCGTGCGGAACTGCTTTGTGCAGCGGTTCGAGGAAGCACGAGAGAGGAAGAGCCTGACCATTGCAGAATGCGCAAGACGTGGAGGCCTCCGCGAAAAGCAATTGGCGAAGTTGCTGAGCGTTCGAAAAATCGAGAACCCTGGACTTAGGACATTGGTCGCGATGGCGCGGGGCGTTGGGGTGCCGCTAGAGAAGCTCCTGAAGACATCGAATCTGTAGCACGCAGGAGCGGCTCACCTTTAGCCCCTAAAACCCCTCATAAAGGAGGGGTATAATACCCCCATATAATAGGTGTCACTGGGGGTGCTGGAATATTTCCTTTTCGATCGATCTCATTCGCAGATAGCGACTTGCACGGAATTGAGTCTCGGCTCGACGCCACATCCAGCCGACTTTTTTGGGGATCGGAGTTCTTAGTTGTTGTCCGCGGCGCGTTGTCGTCGCCCTTCGGGCGGCGCGGCGTAGCGCGAACTTAATTAAAACAATACCAATATGGTCCAAATAATCAAAAACGCCTCGATTACGAAAAATGCCGGTCTTACCGGAACTTCGAACCATCATTCCGCCTCTGTCGGCCGTTTGGCCTTGAACGGCACTACAAGCGAATCCACCCCATCATCCCCGAAACTTGAAGTCAGTCCGAACCTTGTGCAGTTCGTAACCGACTACGTTGCATCCATGCGTGCGGCGGACGTGTCCGACAAGGCCATTGCTGCCGGTATGAAAATGCTGCATCGCGCGATGACCTCCAAACATGGCAACTTGGTTCTGCTGATTCTGATAATGAAGCGGTACCTTTTGAAAGAAACGAGCGGACGCCGCTTCGCCACGGGCGAGATGGTCGGAACGCTCCTGGTAAAGGCGGGCTGCTACCGGATCAAGGCTGGTCCGGGCTGGGCCGGCGTAGGTGACGCGCTCGGCAGGCTCGGTCACCAGCTGCCCAACATCACGCACGCGAAAAAGCGCTACTTCGACCTCCCCTGCATCGGGATGACGCCGAAGGCTAAGGAAGATAGGCAGCGTGAACTCGATGATAAACGTCCCTCCTCAAAGGAACTGAAGAAGTTGATCGCGGTCATCAAGGATACCACCAACGCCTAAGCAAACGGGGGAGTGCCTCACTGACTCCCCTTCCTTTTTATCAAGAGATGAAAGCAAACCCGAATCCGATTCCCGGATTTAAACTCAACGCCGCTGACATCCGGCTCCTCAACTCTCGCGCATTGTGCCAGGAAGAAATTTCAGAGATCGAACGGTGGATCGCCGGCGAGCTTGAAGTTCGCGATGCGGATGACTGGCACGAAGCATGGGATGACGCGTGGAAGTATAACGATTTAGATGCTCCACACGAAGACGAGATCGGCACCTTCGATTACGATTCGTGCGACATCTATCCCGACATTGACACGATCTGGAAGCAGGAAGGCCTTATTGGCGTGATCAAACGTTTTGGTCCGCACGAAACGAATGATACCAATTATGGACTCCGTTCCTTCGAGGAAATTCGCCAGTGGTGCATGGAAATGGAAGTTATGCCGCTCCCAACGATGGAGGACTTCGTGACGGCCTGTGGACCGTCCGGGCTCCGATTGCCGTCAATCTGCATCAACGGGATTATGTACTTCGACCTGCTGTGCGTGGGATCCGAGTCCAGCGACAAGGACCAGATCCAACGCGACTACATGATGGCGCAGAAGGCGGTCCATCCGTACCTCCTGTAGCGGGCGGAAACAGGATCAGTGACCAAAAAGCCTCGGCAGTTTTCAGCTGCCGAGGCTCTTTTCTTTATGGCACGAGGCGCCTTAAAGAGGACCGCCGGAAGCCCAGGAAGACTTCCGCCAAGCAAGGGACCACGGGGACGCGGGAAGGGCCACGGACAGACGAGGAGCGGCCCATCGGACGAAAACAAAAACCGCCCTTTCTTTTAGGACGGCTGCCGAGGAAGGACTCGCTCATCATGGTTTGTCGGTTCATCTCTCCCTCCGGTCCCCTCCACACACCGCGTGCGGTGTGATGCACATCGCCAGATGTGCTTATTCAGAGCCCAACGGCTCATCAAGCGTACAAGAGCGACAGCTCTGTAGGTTCCGCAGTCCTTACCAAGTGACTACCGTCGGCGTGTGGGTGTGCGAGCGAGCATGGCTGCAAGTCGGGCGATTCATGCAACCGGACGTGCGGGCTCGAACGCGAGAGAGAATCCCTGCCTTCGGTTTCTCTCCATCGCCTCAAACCGGCTGTCCGAAAACCCATTTTCCTGACCTTCGCCGGCACTTCACAACCGCCTCCCATTCGAACGAGTTGCTCGGGCAACGCCATTGTCAAAGGCACGTTTGATTTCGGATAGTTAACCAAATTCGTAAAGGCTGGGCTCAAAAAGGCCAAAGCGGCAGGGTTGACGGTGATGGGGCTATCGAAGTCCTGCTCGCTCGCTCACGGGAGTCCCCAGTTGGAGGACAGGCAGAAAAACGCGAAGCACCTCCCGAAAACTTCCCGTTGGCCGCGACAGGCGCGAAGTCCCGCGGGACAAGGACTTTCTCCTCGATCGCCGAGAGTAGTGTCTGAACCACCGGGAAAGACAAGCGGCGCCCCCACCGTTGGCCGAGGGTCTCTACTGCGGGCTATTACGGGAAAGACAGCAGGAAGTAACGAAGGGAATTCAGAAGAGCTCCCTTGAATCGAGAGCGCGGACTGGAAAATTGGCGTGAGGACGACTGCGAATTTGCAATCGCCGCATTGGCAAGCCCGGGTAATACATGCAACGCTGACGGTAGCTTTTTCCATCCCCTCATCTGTGTCCACCATTACTGATTGGCGTCACCTGAAGGCTGCGTTATCCGACATGAAGCCCGCCGGAGCGGACAGCTTTGAAGAGCTTGTTGCACGACTCTTCGAAGCAGAAACACGACAGCGCTTTTTTCTCGCGCGGACGGGCGACCAGCCCGCCGGAGATGCGTATGGTCCGGAAGCGCATATCGTACTGCAGGTAAAATGTATAACCAGCAGTACAATCCGAGAGGGCGATATAGAAGGCGACATTAATCGTGCATTGCGAGAAGTTCCAGCGCTCGACGTGTATGTCGTGGCAACCACCAAGGCATCGAATCAACTCAAGTTGCGACTGGAGCAAAGAACGCGCGAAACAGGCCTGGACATAGTCCTGCTTGCCCTCACCGATTCTCTGTCCGTGTTCGGCGCCTTATGCGTAATGCACTGGAATGTACTTCGACACTTTTTCCCAGATTTAGATACAGTCTCAGATGCATGGGCAAACTTGGAGCGATCGAAACCAGCGACGCTCTTGGAACTGGAGCGGCTTCGTAATGAGCTTAGCAGCTTACCGACGCTACAAGCCATCGCGACTTTGGCATCTGGAACACTCGATAGGCGCTTCAACGGCGAAGTACTCGGCTCGCATGGTCATAATCGAATCCTACTCACGGAAGCGGTACAGCGTCAGGTGACGGAAAAAGTCGCTGAAACTTGGTGGCGCGAACCAAAGAAAGGTGCAGCCGTTCTTGAGGGCGATGAAGGAAACGGAAAAACTTGGATCGCAGCAGCAATTGCGCGAGAGATTGTTTCAAGGGAAAATGCACCGGTTTTTTGGCTCGACAGCTTGGCATGGACCAACATTCGCAACATCCAAGAGCTAGTCCGTGCAGCGTTACGGACGACCTTGCCGCCGGGCGATGAAGAACGTTTGCAGCGCGTCTATCGTAAGGCACTCCTGCGTTGGGTGATGCCGGTCTTGATCATACTGGACGGCGCAAATGAGCGGGAGGCATGGAAAGCTGCGGAAAATCTTCTGCACGACTATGACCAACACCGCGAACGTTTGTTCCCACACGTTCGGTTGCTTTTCACTTCTCGACGTTTGGAACATCGCCCCTATGGCGGGGCGAACTTCTGGCAGAGCGCCGAATTAACGAGGGTCGGTACTTTTTCCTCTGAAGAATTTCGTGCAGCATTGAACCGCTTTGCGCCCGATCTGTCACCGGAGGATTTACCTTCATCCATTCGCGATCTTGCCTTAGTTCCCCGCTACCTTCGTTTATGCATTAGTTTACGGGAACGCCTTAACTCCATCTCGCATGTCACGAAAGAGCTCCTGTTATGGATGGATCTCGAAGAAAAACTCGCAAATCGCGACCCCCAGTGGGTGACCATCCAGACGGAACTCTACGGCAGCCCGCAAGAAATCCTTTCGCGGCTCGCTCGCAGCGCGCAGTGGCCGGCAGACATGCACGGCACAGCGCTACCGCGCGCCGAACTATTACGCGAATTGTCCGGTTATGACCGGGTTCGTCATGATTTACAGGAGCAGCGCATATTCTTGTCAGTAGATTCGAGCGAAGCTCTAATCAGTGCGGACCATCTCATTCTCGGCTGGGCGTTAGTACTATGGGAAGTGACGAAGAAATATGCATCTGACGGTTCAGATGCCCTTTGCGACCGGCTTCAACGGATTCTAGAGCCGGCAGCATCGAATGATCACAAGGCGAGAGCAATCCATGTCGCGGCGCTACTCACATTCCTGGATCGTGCTCCCAACGCAACGGGACGAGTCGCGCTTTTGCGGCTTTGGACATCTCATCACAACGTAACGTTGACGGTTGAAACGCTCCGGTTTTTCGCCTGTGCGGACCTCAACTCGTATATCGAGATGGTTGAGAGCTTTTTCCGCGACCACCTTGGCGGTCAGTTCGAAAGCACGCTCATCGCCCCGTTAGCAATTCTCTGGCGGAGCAAAGATGGAAATATCGAGGCTTTGGAGTATGTACTGAAGCGTTGGCTCTCTCTGATATTCCCAGGAGACACGAGCGGCAGCCAAGAACGAGACGAAACACCGCCTGCGAATTTTGCAATTGCGGAATCTGCAGAACAGCTTCGGCTTTCTTATGCTGCCGTCAGTATTATTTCCTTTCGCCCGACATTTCACCTACTTCCATCTTTAATCGACTGCTATCGGTCCGATCACTTTACTTACCAGGATTTCGATGCCAAGGATCACAAAATCCGTGCCCCCCTCAAAAGTAGCGCTGAGTCTCTTGAAATTCTCGCTCGCTGGCATTTCGGTGAAGAGGCGATTCCGATCGTCGCAGAGTTTGCAAATCGATTGCCTCGCGATGGAGAGGAATGGTGCACCCTGCGATGGTTTGCCCGCCTGTGGCGTCTGGCGAAATTACCTGATTCGCTGGGCGCAGCTGAAGATATCTATCAACGCCACCCGCCAGAAATTCCGGTACTGGAAGAATTTCGTACGTATTTGCTCGATATCCCGTCCAAAAGGCCAAGTTCTATAGGCCTTGGAGAACTACGACGGCTGGCCGTACGCCGTGATCAGCCAGATCTTTCTCCTCCTGAAATCGAAGCACTTATCGTCAAGCTACGGGAAAGAATTAGCGCAACCGCTCAATATAGTCGCTACCACGCTACGCAGGAGGAACAAATACTGGATGACCTACTCCCATGGCTAGCTCGAAGTGCGCCGCCAGAGTTCAACCGTCAATTTTGTGAACTATGGAAAACTGCGATCAACAGTGAAGAGACACTGGAGCGCCTGCTGCATCTCGATGAGATGTTACCAGCTACCGATCCTGGCGGAGGACTCGTCCAGGTAATTATGGGTCGATGCGGTCACTTTTCTGTGCCCAGACACGCTGACGCTGCAGCTATTCCTCTTACCGAAGCATTGTTGCTTCACGCAAGTGTTGAAGATCTGCATTCGTGGCTCAAATCTTTAGAGTCGCAAGCGCTTACCAGAGGCGGTGGTCCAGTCGTTGGCCTCTCACCGCTGCCGCTCGCAATGAAGAGTCTTGCGCCTCCGGCTTTGGTAGAAATTGCGCGGCAAGAAGTGGAAAATGCGATCGAAGTGTTGCGTCACGCCGCTCCTACAGATGCTTCGTCAAGGAATCGCCTAAGCCACTGGTTGCAAATTTATAGTGCTACTGTTATACCAACCAGGAGCACTGCACTTTGGGCTCTCTCGTTAGCGGATCAATTCAGTCCAGACGACTCTCTACAATTTTCACTCTTCCACATCGCGTCACGATCTCCTGATATCGAAACACTCCGCCGTGCTGTGGCCCACCCCGCATTTCGCCGGTATCAATTTGGGGCTGCAGCGCGTCATTGGATGGACTGTGAAGTAGACATATCGTGGTTCACATTTGCGGACCTCTTTCGTGTCGCTTCTTTTACCGTGATAGGACGCATCCTTCAGCGTGCCAACCTTGACGAAGAGTTGCGTGTTTGGGGGTACTCAGTTACCGCAGTGGCGATGAGCGAGCTCAATGCGACAAACCCCAATGCCGCAGCGTGGGTCACGATCGAAACCCGCGCTACTCCGGAAGGCGAATTGGATGGCTTCGGCATAGGTGACGTGCCGCAAGGCGGAGAAAACTATTTCAGCATTAGTAGCGGGGTATGGGGGGTCGACCGAGAATCGATTCGTCCTGCGCCAACTGAGGCGGACTATGAGCGTCGTTTGCAAGAACTGCACGAAACTATACGAGCAAGACAGGCGACCGGTCGCCGAGAGATCGCGGAATTCAATGCGGTTGCCGCTCTATGGCGCTGGAGTGAACTCGAGCCCAAGGCATTCACCGCCTTTGCGCACGAGTTCCTCAGGGCCACATCGGCAAGCGACTGGACAACGCTTCGCGATTTCGGCTTTTTCTCCGACGCAGTATGGATTGGACTTCTTCGGCTAGATCCGTTGAACGCGCTCTCATTGACACGTCCCAAAAGCCGAGTCCATAAGACGGTCATATTGAGCTTGGATTGTGATATCGATTGGGCGATCACAGCCCTCTGGGAGAAACGACTGAATTCTTTTTCAGAGGTCAAAGCCGCTCGCCGCAACGCGCTTCTTACCGCCAAAGACGATGAAGCCCTTCTTTGGCACGCTACGTCTGCGCTCTATGCTGACAATGCTCCGGAACTCACCGCAATGGCTTCTGATTTAGCGAGCGCATCAGCCGCGCTCGAACGCGCGCTCGCTGTCACCCTGCTCGCTTATCTGGGTGATGAAACATCGGCAGGTATTCTCGCTCAAATGCAGGCAAATGACGAAAGCTTCTGGGTGCGAAAGCACGCCGAGTGGGCTTACGAAGTATGTTTAACGGAAATTGCCTGCCGTTCGCGGTACCGGGTCGCGGTAGAAGCCGAGTCGTTAGATTTCCTTGTACCAGATCTCGCTGAGATTCGGATGGCCCTTTCACCTCTTGCCCACGCATGGCGCCGCCCAATCGAGCACCACTCAATTAAACTTTCACAAAATCCGCGAAATCGCGCCTATCTCGATTTGTTTTGGTACCATTGGGGTGCCACCAGCTCTCACAAACGGAACATCAAAATGTGTGGGCGAGAGTTGCAGCAATACTGCCGGGGGGAAAAACTCAAAAATGGGGTGACCAATCGCATGGCTCCGTGGTGGCAGCCAGATGACCTCTGAGCGGTCACAAATCTTCTACCTTCAATCCGGAGCATTTCAGTCGCCGGCCCTTCAGAGGCACGAAGGCCACTTGAAGACATGCGCACACATTCTGCCGTCGTGCGGTGGCCTGGGGCGACAAACTTCCGCGCTTGTGAACGGTGAGCGAATCCTCTCTAACGGCAAGTTCGGATGCCTACTCCTTTCCAGTCCAAGCTATCGAAACTGTAGCTTTCCATCGCACCTGAGAATTTGTTACTCACCGAGGAAAGATCTTGAGTCTCTGGAATTTCCGGCGGGCCTGCGTGAGGAATCAGGAGAGCTTCGTGATCTATTCGCCACATCGCTACGACCCCAGATACTCCTGTTCCTCCTTTAGACGCCCCAACCATACCAGATCCTCAACGAGCCCCCAACATGCAACTGCGGGGGCTTTCTTCGTTTTGGTTTCTTTGCAAGACTGTTTGACGCTGTGAATCAGCCAATCGAATTTCCCATCATTGCGCCAAATTCAACCAATGGAAAACTGCTCAAACGACGCTTCCGCACCGCGATTCGGATTGCCACCCTGCTTACATGTGCCAATTGCGGCATCCAGCGTGGAGGCTATCGAGCGATTCGTGGGCAGCGTCGCGGAGAAGATCACGGCCAGGAGCGGTCGAGTCAACGCCCTGCTAATTCGCCCATTCGAGCGGAGCAGAGAGCATCCGAACGTCGGGCTCTGGTTGCATCCAAAAGCCGTTGAACATCGGGCACGCCTACACCCGTCACAGCAGGTGTGGGTGCATGTGGACTATGCCGGGTATCGCAGCGCGTGGCGGCAATTCAGCATGCCAAATGTAACTCGCGAAGAATTCCTCGATCATATTCAAAACCGAGAGGCCGTCAGATTGCGGGCTTATTCGCACCCGTATCTCCGACTTTGTCCAGTATCGCGAGTCGTTAATACCAGTGGTGGTTCAGACTATGGCGGTGAGGGCATGGAGAAGAATTTTCTTCGCAGCCTACCTACCTACTCGCCTGGCGTTGTTGAGGCGCTCCAACTTGCGCTGAGTCACCCGATTCAGTATGCCGACCCGATGGATCTGACAAAAATGCTGAACGTCTCGCCGGGCACGATGACGCTTCCAGGCGTGCGGGACTTGCAAGCACTGTTTTATCCCGCCTTGTGAAGCAGATTCGGCAACTCAACTTGCACGCGGCGACAATTGCCATCGAGCTCGGCTCTCGTATCACGCATGGTTTGGGAGATAAAGCCCTCCACCTGCAACGAATATCGCCGCACTCCGCTCACAGTTAGATGCAAAGATAGTAAAACTGGTTGGCTGGGTCCGATTCAGAACATTTTGGCGTGAAGACTATTCAGAGCCAGCGCACTTGGCAAAAACGCCTGCCGCACCTCGCGGACAGTCTCCTGAGGCGGTGAAACCGGAAGGAAAACCGTTTTCGTCGCTCATTCAGTCGATCTTTTCCGATTTCCTCCAGCACGGTTTGTCGGTTCATCTCTCCCTCCGGTCCCCCTCCACGCACCGCGTGCGGTGTGATGCACATCGCCAGATGTGCTTATTCAGAGCCCAACGGCTATCGAGCTTTACAAGAGCGACAGCTCTGTAGGTTCCGTTTGTTGCTATCTTATTAGCCAAGCGACTGCCGTCGTACGGGAACGCGAGCTCGCGCTAGCGAGCGAGCGCTCTTTCCTGAGTTCCGAAGGAACGAAAGAACATGCGCGCGAGCGGGCGCGGACGCCCACGCAAGCTTGCCAGACGCGCGTGCGCGAGCACAAGAGAGGCTCCCATGCCGCCTGATCCTCGCGTCCGTTGCCACAAACCGGTACCTCCTAACCGTCTCCTACTCTGGAGCCGGTGTTTCTGTCCTTCCGACTATTTCGGATAGTCTCGCTCAGCATCAACTGGGTTATGTACTTCGACCTGCTGTGCGTGGGATCCGAGTCCAGCGACAAGGATCAGATCCAACGCGACTAACATGATGGCGCAGAAAGCGGTCCATCCGTACCTCCTGTAGCTGGCAGGGACCGGATCAGTGACCAAAAGCCCCCGCAGCCAAAACTGAAAGCTTTCTCTTTGTGGCACGAGGATCTGCTCATTTCTACCTCATCGGTTTGGTGCGGCCTTTGACACTGATTCCTCAAACGTCTGCGTGGAACAAGCTAACCATCACCTAAGATAGCTGTCGATAATTCCGTCATCCGTTTGAAGTCGCTCCAGGAATACCCAACACCAGGAGGGAGTCGCAACGCACCATCATGGTAAAACGGCAAAGAATTAAGAACACTCCCAAGTGATTTATGAAACAGTGAAGCGGGGAGCGCGCGCTTATAAATTTCCCCGGCCAAAGGCCCGATTAACGGACCACCAATAAAAAATGGATTCTCTCCTAAGGCGGAAGCAGCGGGAGGCGATCCGATGAGCACAGGATTATCTCCCTTCAAGTATCCAAGACCCCGCTCTGATATGCCATTATCCTGATCGTATATTAAGGCGTCAATCATTGCTTGCTTCACTTTCGTAATACTTGCGATAGCACGCTTCTTTTTTCTAAACCAAAAGGACGAGGACGGGCTGGATGGAAATTGCTTTTTACCGCGCATGAAATCATTGGCAATGGCCAGTTCTCCTCCAAGATCTTGCTCGTCCTCATCTCGAGAGCAACCATCAATAAGGAATACTGTACAGCACTTACTGGAAGTCAAGCTTTGGCAAAAAGTTTCGAGAGGCAAGTAACCATTACTGCTCAGATCTTGGTTATTGACTTCAGATGCAGGCGCTAGATCTCCCATAAGCAAACGGAGGTCTTTGCTTGAAGTAAGCTCCATATGACCAACATAGTAGACAATAAACAACTTGTCTCCGCGTTTACAGCAGTCTCGAAAGTACTCCTGAATTGTATCTGTTAATCGGTCCGCCGAAAGAGGCTCTTTGGCGTTTGCCCATATCCGTTTCGTGCTTCGGGGATTGAACATTTTTAGCGCCGATTCGGCGACTGAGGCACTTTGAACGTTCCATGACTGGTCAAGCGAGTGAAACTGGGGATAGACTCCAGACGCGATAGTTAAGAGGCTCCAAGCAGTCCTTCCGCTGTCAGATGCAGCGGTTTGCGATTGTTCATTCCATTGATCCTCTGTGAGGGGGGTGAACCGAATGTCATCCGGCCTTGTGCCCAAATGGCTCGCAAATAGTTCTGCTTTCTGCAACTCGTAGGCAAAGACCACGGGTTCCTTCCATTCAACGACGAATTGATCTTTCCCTTCGCTGTTTACATTCAGTGCAGCGTCGCCTCCATATTTCGGGTCAGAAAGAGTAACCGCATTTTGCTGAGTTCTTGCCCACGCCTCTCCACTCGCATCTTGCGCACGCTTTATTCTGATCGAGAGTTGTCCTTCGAATGCTCGGACAATTACGAATAGCGAAATTCCTTCCGCTGAACTGTTCAGAATTGCTTGTGAAGAAAGAAGTCGTTTCTTGAGTTCTCCGAAGGGCATTTCAAGAACTCTGCAATGGGACGCCTTAATCTCGAAATTTGAAGATTCCGCATCCGAGAATATTGACCCTAATATGCCAGCTGTCACATTGCCTTTGGCCTTGCCAAGGCTCGCATCGCTCCAATCTATATTAAACTCAGCACCTGCGTGCATATCCGGATCGGACCGAGGCACCTCTAGCACTGGTATAACTGTCGCCTTCTTAGCAAACGTACTTCCCGGAGTTCGGCCAGAAGCGGGTGGTATGTTCACCATGAGAAATTCAGGCTTCACCCCAAGCTTTTGCGCCAGCTTATGTTTCAAATCTCCGGTTAGACGTTTCGGGAAAAGAAATACCGCTGCGGCAACTATTGTTGAAAGAATAACAAATCCGATGACCAAATTGCGTTTCATATTGGGGAAATCCTGATCGAAGAATGGCGCCCACCGCACTCAGGCGATTGAGGACGATAAACTCAATCAAGCACCTCAGAATGTGTCAAGGAGCCACAGCCGGCAATTCGCCGCAAACATCCGCATCGGCGAGCGAGCGCCCTTTCCTGAGTTCTGGAGGAACGAAAGGACGCGTGCGCAAGGTTGCCAGACGCGTGCAAGAGCACGAGAGAGGGTTCCTCTACCATCGAAGCCGTTCCGTTGTCATGAGCAGGCTTTCCGAAAGCCACTTTCCTGACGCCCGATGGTGCCTCCTGACCGTCTCCTACTCTGAGGCCGGTGTTTCGGCCCTCGCGGACAGCTCCAGATAGTCTCGCCGCGCCGCATTCTCCATTTCCTCTTGTTGCGGGTCGCTTGCCGGTACCAAAACGGCGCGAGAATTTTGAGCGTCAGTCGGCGTATTCCATCACCCCGCTCTTGTCGCGGACCATGACGCACGAGGTTTCTTCTGCCGTCGGAATTGTCAGTGTCGGCTGGCCCTCGAAGTCGATCGAGAGTTCAGAACCGGCCTGCCGTACTGATTTCACCGTTCCTCCGGTTGGACCGGTGTTCGTGGCTCCTGCCGTCCGGATCGTCATTTTCGAGCCGTCAGAAAAGCTGACTGTCATCACCTCCCCGGTCGTGCCCGTGCCGCTAATGGTTCGGCCCTTGATGAGCGCTGTGAGTTTGTGGTTCGCAGACATGTCCTTGATTCGCGTGTTACTGACCTTTTGCGGGCCGAAATCCTGCCGCAGTCGCTTCACTCTCGGTCATATACTGGCCAGCCTTGGTCTTGCCGTAATAGGCCGTCCCAGGACGCCAGTAGACTCCGGACTTTGTGTTAACCCACACCTTGGTCGCATCCGAGGTTGCCGGTGCCGAGTGGACGGTTGAGGGAGACGTTGACGGCGATGCACCGTGCGTCGCGGGAGACGCTTCGGTTCCGGGTTCCGGGCCCACGTATTTCTTGTACGCCGCAATCCAATCAGTCGCGATCTCGTGTTGAGCCGTCGCGAGGTCGATCTGATTGTCCCGTACCATCGCGTGCAGCTTGTCTTCGAGCCTGTCCTTCACATGTGCGTTCCACGGCTTCGTCAGATACGATTGCGGCCAAAGATTCTTGATCGAGTTGGAGCCGCCAAGTTCCAGGGAAATCAGGTGATCAACTTCGAACTCGCCGGGGGCTCGAGACGTGATGCCGTACTCGGCGTACACCTGCTCTTTCACGCTTTGCGGGACGTTGCGAACCTTCTTCGTATATCCCGGCACGATGATGTCTTCACGGGTCACTGGCAGCACGGCACCGGGCGTCAGTTTCGAATCCGGCTGAATTGGCGGTCCGGCAAATACCGACGAGACGAGAAGAGCTACCGACAGGAAGAGCGCGAGCTTTTGCATTGGGGCGGCGAGGATCATCAGCGGGTTCAGCAGTGACAAGCCGGAACGGCAGCTCCTTGCAGCCTTTTGGTGAAATGGATATAGCGACGGCATGAAGCGCATGCTCTTGTTGCTCGCACTGGTCACCGTGGCTGCTCGCGCCGATTGGGTATGGGTGATGAACGACAAGGGAGTCGGTCGTTGGGTCTTTGTGGCAACCCCAACGCCAGTCGCTCCCGCTCCCGCTCCAGCCCCTGCGGCAACTCCTGCGCCTGCCCCAGCACCGGCAACTAAGCCATTGAGCAGCGGGGTGGATATGGATAAGGCGATGGCCGATGCGGCCAAGCTAAGCGAGCAGCTAAAAAAGATTGATGAAGAACAAAAGGCAGCCATGGAAAAGGCTACCGAAGCTTTAAAGAAAGAAACCGAGAGGCTGCAAAAATAACCGCAAACTGGCCGACATTCACGGTTTCAAATTGTGGGCGCGCCGATCGAATCTCCGCAAAGTTACATTTTCCGAGTATGCAGGACGACCCAGCTAAGCTTCCGAAATCCCTCTACAACGTTCCTTCGTACATCGAACTGACCCGCGAGGAGCTCTATGAACGGATTTGGTCGGAGCCCGCATCGAAACTCGCTCCTCAACTGGGCCTTTCCGATGTCGGCCTTGCAAAAACTTGCAAGCGCCTCGGCATCCCCCGCCCAGAGCGCGGCTACTGGAACCGTCTGGCCGCCGGACATCCTGTGAAGAAGTCGCCACTTCCTCCAGCAAAGCCAGGAGAGGAGCGAAGCGCGCGGTTTACTTCTGCTGCCGATTCAACTACCCCGCCTCGGCGATCAAAACCAATTCCAGCAGTGCTTCCCTCGGATGATTTGGCTCTCGACAGTCGAGTCAAATCGCTGCTGGAGCTCATTATGAAGGCTGTTCCAGATAAGGACGGACGGGCAACAATCAACGCGAGTAAATTTCCGCACGTAACGTGTACACCAGCCTTAGCTCAGCGCGTCGTAGCAGCGATCTCTGTCCTGATCCGAGCTGTGGAGGATTTGGGCGTTGCATGTACTCCAGGCGAAACGAATCGGAACGGCATGGCGTTCGCGAAAAACGGAGACATACTCCATATGGAAATAGAGGAAGTCCTTGAGGAGGAAGAACGTAGCCAGGTCGATAAGCGACAACCGAGCTGGGAATGGCCTGCAAAGCGAAAGATCCCCTCTGGTAAGTTGAGCGTCCGACTTTGGTCAGAAGGCGATCTGCGCGGGCAACGGACTTGGACCGAAACTTCAGCGCGCCGATTGGAAACAATCATTCCCGCCGTAGTTCAGCGAATATCGGAAATATTTGAGGCCTTCTCTTACGAGCGAGCTGCGAAACAGAAGCGGGAACGTGAAGCAGAAGAGCGGCGCGTCCGTGAGGCGAAGGAGCGAGAGAACCGGGATCACCAAGAACGTATCGACCAGGTTATTGCCGGGAGGGTGAACAATCTGAGGCGAGCCGCAGATTGGTGGCAGATTTTTGACAATATTCAGAAGTTCATTTCGGAATGCGAACGACGTTGGCGAGACACGCAAGAGGGTAAACTTTCCATGGCACAAGAGGGTTGGGTTTTCTGGGCGCGGAAAAGCGCAGAGGCTTTTTCACCGTTTAGCGACGGCTACCCGGACCCCGCTTGTGACGGCACTTTCGATGCTGACGCTATTCCGCTCCACGGTCCCTATCCGAACGTCAGAAAGATACCCGATCCGCATCCAACAGAGCGTTCTCATTCGGAATCGTTTCGCCGTGAGGTGGTAGAAATCAAACCTCCATACCCATTTTGGCTACGTCATCAAGGTCGCCGCTGAGCGAACCGCCTGCAGTTCGTCCCACAGTTTGCCATCAGCGATTTTGATCCGGCTTTGCATCGTCCCGGTTCTACAAAACTCCCAAACACGCACAGGGTCGCAAGCACCCTCCGTATAGAGGAGCAAGCGGATAATACGGACGACATACTTACCATCGTGGGAGCCAAGTCCGCGCCGCGCATATCGCAAATCGCTGTCATCCGGATTCCAACAGGCTCCATGATCAAGCATCGCCCGAACGCATTCAAGAGTTCGCTCTTGCCGCTCCTTTTGAGTCCTTCGTTCATAACCGTAGTCTTTGTGATCCTGTCGGACCAACTCCTCTAGCGCTGCAGACGAACTTCTTTTCGTTTCATTAACCCGCTCCTTCGGCACAAACCGTAGCAGATATCGCACAACCTCAATGTTCGCATCGTACGCCGCATGCCTCAGCAGTTCCAGGGCTTGCTCAGACGTCGGCTGAATTTTAAGGAGCTTAAAGGCTTCCTCACGATCTCCCCAGCAAGCCCGTTCCGCAGCGCTCGTCATCAAATCGTTGTCCCTCCACTTCTCATCAAGGTCATATGGTACCGGTCGAAACGGATCTGCGCCTGCCCAGCGGAGAAGGGAGATCCAGCGGAGGTTCTTTTCGCGCACCGCCTCACTCAAAGCCAATGATACTTGGGCATCGAGAACCGGGAACTCCTCGCGAAGGCTTCGGTAGATCCCGAGTAAAGATTTGGCTCTCGTGGCATTTAACACGCTGGCAAATGCGTTCTGTTCTGCAGGGTCAACGCCGAGTCGGAGAAACCTTGTGATCAGATTGAGGTCCATTGTCCGAAATAAGTCACCTGTGTACACTCGCGAAACGGAAGCGTTGCTCCCCAGCAATAACTCGGTGATATCATACCGCCGGTCGGACACGGAACGGTCTAACGCGCGTGCAAGGCTAGCAGGGTTCCACGGTCGTGAGGACAGCAGTACTTCCACGATGCTGTAAAAACCTGTTCCAACGGCGTGTACAGCAAGATTCTCCCATTCTCGTTCGGTAAGTGTCTCCACATCTCCTCCCGCCAATGCCGCCTGCAACGAGAAGAGTCGCCCAGTTTTGATCAGAGTGGACAGGTCTCGTACTGAAAGGACGGTAGGTTCAGACACGTCAAATAGAGGTCGGTTTAAAGTTCCTTCGCGGGCGGACGAGCTCGGGTGGAAAGTCGTCCGGCACGCATAGTTCCGGTATGATTAAATCAGAAAGTGCAAGGTGTGCGCTCGTTTGACGGGTAACTCTTCTCGGGCCTATTCCGAGTCTCTTCCGAACGCAAAGAAAAACAGCCACGCTCCCTGCTTTCTCCGGGCCCTCGCTCTTCCTCCAAAAACGGTTGTTACGGAAGACCAGAACGAGAAACTGGAAGAAACCTGCCCCGCAAACAGAGCCGAAACCACGACGGAGGCGCTGTTGTCGTGCCCGGCGAGCCGCACCGGCTTGGGCGAAACACCCAGCACACCTCTTCGAGGACGCTGAAGCGCGTGGAAGCTAGAGGAGACTACTCCAGAAGAACGAAGCTACCGGCTACACGAGTTGGGAAGACAGGGGGTACGGAAAACGCCACGGGAGGCGCGGAGAGGCCCGGCGAACGAGAACAGTAGAACGGCGGGGGACTTGCGGACCAGAAAACCGTCCGTTCTTACAAGGCACCTGTCGAGCAGGCCTACCCAGAAACGGGCGCACGCGGCGAAAACGCCCGCCGCGCCTCAAAGGTAGTCTCCCGACGCAAAGGAACGGCAAGAAAGCCCGTTCCGTAGTCTGGCCTTACTCCATTTGCAAGGAAGGAGGAAACTCCGTTTCGTCGACCATTCTGCGGCGCTTTGCATGCTTATTAAGAATGCTCCGTGAACGCTAGATAATACGACGGAAGAAGAGGCCTCAGCACTGTTTGTCGGTTCATCTCTCCCTCCGGTCCCCTCCACACACCGCGTGCGGTGTGATGCACATCGCCAGATGTGCTTATTCAGAGCCCAACGGCTCATCAAGCGTACAAGAGCGACAGCTCTGTAGGTTCCGCAGTCCTTAATCCCCTAACCAAACGACTGCCGTCGCGTACGCTCGCGAGCTCGCGCCAGCGAGCGAGCGCTCTTTCCTGAGTTCCGAAGGAACAAAAGAACATGCACGCGAGCGGGCGCGAACGCCCATGTGAGGTTGGCAGACGCGCGCGCACGTACGCGAGAGAGGACTACCTTATCGCCTGATCCCCACCTTCGTTGGCACAAACCGGCCTTACGAAGCCACCTTCCTGATGTCCGAAGGTATTTCCTGACCGTCTCCTACTTTGGGGCCGGTATTTCGGCCCTCGCGGACAACTCGAGATAGTCTGTTGTTCACATTTCTGTCGCCTGCGTCTCTTAGATCGCCGCCCGATAAAGCACCGGATCGAGTCGGCACATTTGTCGGAGAGAACCGTGCAGGATGTACAGCCGGGGCTCTCGTCCAAAGTCGAAGACTCGGAAGAGTTGAAACTTTTCGGGGATGTCCTCCGAACAACGAACCTCAGTGTCCGTTACGAGGAACGGAAAGAATTTTCCCAGCCCCGTGGTTTTGACCTCCAGCATCCTCTCGGCTTCATCGGCAACGTCAAAAGAAAGGATGTCGAAACCCAAACCGTCGCCAATTTCCTGCGACGCCCAGACAACTCGTTTTGCAAGATCATCCCGCCCAGCGGCCTTTAGCCGATACCGTTCCAGGTCAAAAACAAATCTCTCACCAAGACTTCCGAGCTGTCGATTGACCGCATCGCGTTCGGCAAAATCGATCTTCCGGCTCCGTCTGGACAACCACGGCTTTCCGGTATTCGCAGAAGCAATAATCTTTTCCGGGGGATCTTCGATAACTTGGTCCAGATCAGGTGAAGAGATTTGAGGGCTCTGCGCAGGATTTACGAGAGGGGCTGACACAAGCTTTTCAAAAAAGCTCGGGTGCTGGTCCAGGAAGCTCTCGACCTGCGTACCTAAAATTCGTTGGTAATTTGTTCGCGGTTTATACCCCTCGATGTACGGCAAGCCGAGCTCAACGAGAACACCGCTCACGTTCTGGTGTTTGAATTCGATAGACCCATCGGAACGCCCCTGAAGCTTCGGACTCAGAGCTTTGCGGTGATCCGATTTTCTAAACGGCTTTGCCAACAGTTCGGCTTCGAGCATGTCGAAGTAGTCTTCAACGATCAGTCGAACTTCCCGCTCGGTCCAGTCACTGCGGGCCGCTTTCTCATCCTCGATTGCGGTTTGATTCTTACGCACTACTTCGAAGCCGAGTTTCCGAAGAACGAAATTTGCCTGCCCCGGAGCTTCGCCGCCACTGAACTCGTCGGGTGCGAGCATGCGCCCCCGTGAAAACCTCGCGGCTATGCCCACGACTGCCTTCGGAGCATAGAGCTTGTTTTCGTGGACCAGTTCATATCCGGTAGCTTCACCGAACGGATGATCGATCCCGGCACCCAATTCAGAGATGGCGCGGAGTACATGCTCTCGTGTCAGACCTGGAGGGATCGATTGCGGCATGAGGATTCCTTAAAAGAGGCTTACTCACACAAGCCGGGGATCCAAGGAAAAAGCTGGTACTTTATTGACAATTCATACCGCTTTCGCGTTCTCCGGAAATTGCGCGGGATGATTGCTCGCGACTCCCTCTATCATCGTCGCTGTCCGGACAAGTGCGCCAAAGTCGGCCGTTACATCGAGACCGATCCAAAGTGTACCAGTATTTCGACCACCAGGAGTGCCTAAAGTTACTGTCAATATGCACTTGGAATTCGACCGCCAGCTCGCGGGAGCAAGAACCGCGAGTCGCGATCGCTAAATGTCCCCGCGTTCATTAATTGATCCGTCAGTTTCCGGAACGAAGGCGAGATCCGCTGCAGATTCTGCGTGAAGAAAACGCGCGGCTTGGTGGCGAAGGTCTTCAATCGTTCTTACCCGGAGTGTTTGCTTGATACGGACAATGTGAGTTTCCACCGTTTTCACTGAAATTCTGAGATCTCGCCCGATTGCGACAATTTCGGCACCCGTGCCGAGCAAACGGAAAATGTGTAATTCCCGATCAGAGAGTAAAGTCTCAGGTCCGATTCTCAATTGTAATTGATTGCCAGCAAGTCGGTCCGCGAGTGTTCGGCTTATCACAGACCCCACGTACCTTTGACCTTGGGCCGCCGCAATTACGGCAGATATCAAGCTCTGTGGCGCATCTTTTGGGTGGATATATCCGTATACGCCCGACTTAAAGACACGCTGAAATGCGAGAAGATCATCACATGATGCTAAAAGGACAGGCCGTACATCCGGGCACTGCACCTTTAATTCACATAAATACTCAAAACCACGGCTGCCCGCTATCTGTAAATCCATCACAATTACATCCGGCTTCGCCCGGATACAGTTGTCCCGCGCCTCGCCGACATCGCTGGCTACCGCGCAAACCTCCATACCGCTTTGACGATTGATCAACGCGCTCACGCTCGGGCTGATTATCTGCTCCGAAAGAGCAACAAGGACACGAATTTTGGTTTCGGAGTGCATAAGCCATTGTCAGGTCAATCCTCCGGTGAATGTCAACAAATACCTCTCAAAGAGTTCGCTTGCTTGAAAACTTGACGGAAACGATTGGCGTCTTTCGATGGTTCGTAAGATCGCTCGCAACCTCACAGATCTTTGCGTGCGCGAATCCATGAAGGGTCTTAGTTTGCCCAGCCTGAGCGGGGATGTCCTCGGAAGAACCAGAGAATTAGTCGTCGACCAGGAGGATTTCGATTCCGCGGAGAACTTCCAGAAATGCCGTGGTGATTTCTTCCGCCTGCGCGATGTGCTTCATACCATCTCGTTGCGCGCCCACTACGTGAAAAAGCCCCTTACCCGGAACATGGACCGTGGCTGTCTTCAATGACCAACCGGACGCACGAATCTTGGCCGCGATGGTTTCCCAATACTTCATGCCGGACGGTCTTCGAAAACCGGGCGATCGCAACCGAAAACTCGGCCGGTCGAACCGAGCGCGTCGCAAGGAAGGAGTGGGACAACGTTCCAGTTTCTTGCTGAGGCGCGCCGGTCCGTCGCGCGTATCCCACGCTTCGCTAACCTTTTCTTTGTTCACGATTCCGCGGGCCCATCCGTGGAAAAGTTTCCCTCTATTCGCTTCTCTTAAGAGGCGAATATGCAAATCCGCGATTCCGAAGCGCGTCGAGCGCAACTCTGCCAAATTCTCGCATATGACTCCACATAAGTGCGTCCAGAACTGAGAGTTTTACATTCAACCCTCGAGCGAATTGCACCAATTTATCTTCAAGTAGCGTATAATGTCGGACAACCGTCTTGTCTGGTCGGAACACCCCAGCAAGGAGGCCCGCCCGGTAGATATGAATATCGAGGATTGCGACGTTATCACTGTCCAAAACGTTACGAGTAATCCATGAAGCGGTTTTTGGACCGACACCATTTAGCGACAGCAACCATGCTCGCAGGGCCAAATCGCTGTCCAGAGGAGCCTGTTCAGTATTCAGCCTGTTGATTGCTTCGGAAACGAAGAGAGAGCGCTGCTGCGGATAACGATAGCGGATCGTTCGACCATTGATCACAAGCGGTTCGGAAAGCGCCTTGCAGATTTCCGGTGCCGTACATCCCGTTTGTACAAGAAAGCCTCCCTCCCGTATCCGATTGAACGCAGCTACTCCAACCTCCGCAGGGAGGCCGTGCCCGCCGAGCAGACACGCTACCACTTCTTCGATCAACGTCCTGCCCAAACGATAGGTAAACGTTTGGTCAGCAGATTGTTGATACCAAACCTGGGAAAACCAGAATGCCGGCGTGAACAGATGATCGAAACGCCCCCACTTGACGCCCTTCACTACCTCATCCTCAGGACCAGGAAGATCAAGCACGTGATGCTTGTTGTCGATGAGGGCGTTCATTCGCTGAATCATGATTTGAACCGTCGGCAAAATTATGCAAATATGCAACTTCTTTTGCATAACGTGGATCCCAAAGAACGACCGTGCGACGCACACATCATTTATCGACGCATCATGGAATCTCGGGTTTTAGAGGGGTTTACACAAGAGGAGATCGCCGCAAAATCCAATGTGCATCAGTCTCAGGTCAGTCGAATCCTCAGCGGAAGGTTTAAACGGGTGACGAAGAACGTAATCAAAATATGCAAACTTGCGCGCATATCGACGACGATTGAAAAACCTTTGAGCACAAAGTTGCATTATGCGCTTGAGCGCATTTGGGATGGGTCAGTTCTCCATGAGAACGCTTTGATCCATCTCCTTGAGGCTGTGGATAAGTTAGGAATGACCCGATCGAATCAAACGGGCGGACGGTGGAGTACCGCCAGTCGAGGACGAAGGAAAAACCGCCCTTAACGCCAATCCGTGCAAAATGGATTGATCAAAATGGGACACGCCCCGATCCAGTCTACATTACGTTCCCACCTGGATGCCATTCGGGGCCACGACGAAATCCTGCAATGTTTGGCTTGACGCCTGGCTATGCTCTATCGCAATTGTCGGGTATGTCTGGTGGTTCCCCTGGATCAAATTATGGTGGCGGCAACGGCGATGATACGCCGAGTTGCGAAACTCTTGTCGTCCGTACATTCTTGAGTTCTCCTGATCCTTCTGTGATCAGGTCATTAAAAGTTGGAGACGTGTTAACGGTGACGCTACAACAGCAGTCCGATGTAGACATGCTGCTCGCCGTCGATTCGTTTGGCAAAGTATCTGGCTCCCTGGTTCCGCGATACTTTGCGAAGTTCGTTTCGTGTATTCGCGACGGAACGAATTACGTGGCCGTTGTCCAAGATCTCAATGGCGGACAGGTGCTGGTTGAAATTCGACCAGCAGCTCAAGATTGACAATATGCTAGAGGTCGTTGGTGGTACATATTTGGAACGTTGCCTATACCCAGAATGGGACGCGTTATTCGGCTCAGGGCTACGCGCCGCACTGGCGGTTAGGACCTTGGGCGCAGAGGCGACGCTTCACACCTATGTGAGTGGAATTGATCTACCGGCACTGAAAGCCCGTACTGTGGTCGGTGGGATTAAAATTCACCCTCACGAAGTCAAACGGACTGTCGCATTTGAATATTTTCACGGTTTATCGACTCCGGTGATTACACCGCCTCCGCATGTAATCACGAAGGCTAAGCCAATCAAACTGACGGCAGCAAATGTTCTGCAATATGGATTCATCGAGGGCGACGCGATCGTCCATGGGGAAAGTGTGGTCTATGATCCTCAGAGTCCGCAACAGCCCGTTCTCTTTAACGGGAACGGATCTACCGCAGGGCGTCTTGCAATCGTATGCAATAGAACCGAAGGGCGACTGTTGACGAACGAACGGAATCCCCGACAGATGGCTGACGCCCTCATAAAAAGTCAAGGATGCGAAGCGGTGGTCGTTAAGTGTGGCAGTCATGGATGCTTCGTTTCGGAGGGCGGGAGCACCAGCGAAATCCCCGCATTTCGAACCGATCACGTGTGGCCGATAGGTTCGGGAGATGTCTTTGCTGCCGTATTCGCAAAATCGTGGGCTGTTGATCGATTCAGTGCATTCGATGCCGCCGAATTGGCATCGAAGGCAACCGCCTTCTTTTGCAACACTAAGAGCCTGGACTTCCCTCCAGACTTTCCTTCATCCTTCAAGTTCCCGCCAATACATCCAAAATTCGGAACGAAGAGTGTTTACCTGGCAGGGCCTTTTTTTTCCATGTCGCAGAATTGGCTAATAGAGCAAGCCTATGAAGCTTTGCGAGGTCAAGGACTAACGGTCTTCTCTCCCCTGCATCACGTTGGGCGGGGATCTGCGTCCGAGGTTTACGAGAAAGATATTAAAGGGCTCGAAAATTGCGACATCGTCTTTGCTTGCTGTGATGGTCTCGATTCAGGTACGGTTTTCGAAGTTGGGTATGCAATCGCCCAAAAGAAACCGGTCGTCGTCTTTGTGCAAAACGAGACGCCGGAGGATCTAAAAATGTTTGAGGGGAGTCAATGCGTCATGGAACGGGATTTTGTGACGGCCATTTACAAAACATATTGGCTTGCGACGACGTGAGTAAGACCGCTTTGTTACTTTCTGGGGGAGTTGACTCCTGTGCTTTGTCGTATTGGAAAAAGCCTGATGTTGCGATTACCATCGACTATGGGCAGGCCAGTGCAGCCGGCGAAATACGGGCGGCGTCGCAAATCGCGTTAGAACTTGATATGCCGCATGAGGTTGTGCGAGTTGATTGTTCGGCGTTGGGATCCGGTGATTTGGCGCTGAAGCCGTCTATTGTTGACGCACCCGCCCCCGAGTGGTGGCCGTACCGCAACCAGCTTCTGGTTACAATCGCTGCAATGAAGCTGATGCCGCAGGGCGTAACAAGCCTGATGGTCGGGTCCGTAAAGTCAGACTCTTTCCACGTAGATGGCAGAGCGGAGTTCTACGATGCGCTGGATCGGGTTGTTCAAATGCAGGAGGGTGGAATACGTGTTGTTGCTCCCGGCTTGGCCTTTTCAGCCGTAGAGTTGGTGCGCCAAAGCGGTGTCCCGTCGTCTCTGATCGGCTGGACTCACTCCTGCCATAAAGCCCAATACGCATGCGGTAATTGTCGGGGGTGCTGGAAAAGACAAAACGTTCTGGATGAACTCGGATGGTGAGTTTCAACGACTGAAGGAACCGCGGCGACGGGAGGTTAATCTCCCTTACGAGCCATACCGCTTCGCAGCACGTCGGATCACGTATTTACCCATCCCGCCGGAAACGGTTCAAAGTTCATCATGTTTAGAAACCGTTTTGCAACGAATCACTCGGCGCGCCTTTGCACCTATCGGTGCAGCCCAACTCGGAACTCTTCTCTGGTTTTCAGCCAAGACACACGCAAGACATCGTCAGCAAACCTCCATCCATTGGGAACATCGCCCCGCGCCTTCCGCTGGTGGCCTTCATCCAATTCACCTCTTGATCATTCCCGTCGTCGCGGATGAAGGAAGGGTAAGTCTCTACGATCCCCACGCCCATGCGCTCATCGAATTAGAGGCTGGAACGGATCTTCCAACTCGTCACTTCGTTGAGAAGTTATCGGCGGTCGTTCACCCTGGAGAGGGAACAATCATCTGGTTTGCCGCAGACTTTGATAAAACTCTCGCTCGTTATGAGGCGGGTGAGAGTTTGGTCTGGCGTGACGCCGGAGCCCTCGCTGCGACGATTGGCGTCGTGGCCGAGGCGATGGATTTGAATTGTTGTGCCATTGGTCTTTCTGGCGACGACTGGATCGCTACGGTATTGCCATCCCCCCGATTCGGCGGAGTCGGCGGCTGCGTAGTTGGTTCCAGAATCCAGATGTGATTTTACAGGCGGGCTCCCATGCCTCCTGGCGCTCCGCTACGATTGGCGAGGCAGATCGCTCCCCGCGCTCCATAATTTTCCGGATAAGCCGGCGGAGGTTCGCATTCGTCATTCGTCCGGGACGGGACGATGGACGATGTGGAAGTGCTCCTCAATCTGTTGGTGGACGATCGCAGCCACGAGAGCGGTAAGGGAACCCACTGCATCCCACAGAAACGCATGGCTATCGATGGTACCGAGTCGCACCTCCGAACGCATTCTCGAGTCGGCCAAGATGTAGGGAGCAGAGATGATTCCGTCACGATGCCTCCAGCCCAACTTCGTTTCTCTATCTGAGAAACGCATCGTCCGCACGATTTAGATCGACAACCTTCAGTAGTAATAACCCTTTAAGGGCCTGTCCGTTCGAATTCCGTCTGCTGGATGCTATCGAGAGTCTTTTCTACGAGGCGCCTCACGCTCGCCTCTTGAGAAGCTAGATCACCGAAGCTAAATACAACCCCCGCCTTTTCAAATGGCACTCGGACATTAAACCAGACGTACCGTTGGTCCTTTAGCCTGGTCATTTCGCGTATCGAGTCGACCCGCCGACCATGCCAGGACAGGACTTCGAGCGTTTGCATCTTAGCTAAATCAACCTCGCCCGGCGTCAGATTTCTCCCAATCCGTGAGTGCATCGGGTGGACAAGGATCAGTCCTTCCCCTGAGTCTGCCGTAGGCTCCGCGTGGCCCAACTGGTAGAGTACCGTCGGATCCGATTGGTCCTTTACAATGTATCCCATCGGTACAGTAAACGTAAACCCGTACTGGCGGTTTATAATCTGCCGGGCGTCCTTAGAACCTAACATCGGCACAGGAGTCGAATCGCCCCTATTCGTAGGAACCAATACGCGAGTCTTCTCTGGAATAGAAGAGACAGCTTGTGGCAATTTGCCAACATGCCGCGATTCCTGTTCTGGCCCGCTTGGGTCCTGAACTGTTTGCGTGACTGCCGAGGAAGCACTGGCTCCGCCATGCTGCTTCGCGACTATAGTGATACCCAACGTCGCCATAGCAGCACACGCTAAAGCGAATGCACCATTCCGAATGAGCGCGAAACGCGAATCGTTAGCCCTGCTCCCGGTTGCGATGCCGCTAGCTTGGGCGACACGGGGCGTTGCCCTCTCATCTTTTGCCTGTTTTGGTCCATCTGCGAGCCGCTTCAACGGGATACCCTCGTGTTTGCAGATCTCCTCAAGGAAAGATCCAGGCGTGTGAGTGACGCGCGACTGGCAAAGGATATTCGCCAGCAAATTATTTGACGCACTGCTCAAGCCTATAAGCGGCGGAAACCGCGTATTTGAAAGGAACGCTGCGGCCGGCACATCCGATCCGTTCATCATTCGGTACAAAAGTCGTGCTATTCCAGCTGTTGCACGTGTGCAATGCGATGGCGAGACGGTCGATCCATTTGATCGCGTATGGTCCGCCGGCTCCTCCATTACCTGAACGATAGGAGGACAGATCATACTCACACACAATTGCAGAGAGTCGAGCGACACCCCCTGAATGGGATCTGACACGAACTTGCCAGCCGTGTCTTGCGGACATAACCAAATAGCCTCAGGATCAAGGATTACGTACTCCTGACCGTTTTGTACAAGAAAGTCGAGACCGGCCGCCAAAGGCGTCAAGAGTCGCATTGCAGTAATGGCCGGCACTCGCTGACTTGTCTGTGCTCTCCCACGCAGAACGGTTCCAAGCGAAGTCGCAGATATCGTCGGTTCCACGCAGCATACCTTTTCTCCTATATGGAGTACCCGCTCAATCCCAACAATCGACCCGGGTGCGTCTTCGCGCCGCGATATCGCAGCCGCCTTAAGAGCGTACTCCGCCGCGTTGAATGCACCTCCATCGACAACCACGCTATCGATGAGCGTCAAACGGATCGATCTTCCAGTCTTGATTTCAACCGCATCGTAGAGTGAGTGCATCACTTGAGAGTGAAGCTTTCGCTTGATCTGGAAATGCTGTTCGAGCGCACCATCGAGCCGCTCAATATGTTCGTTCGTGCCGGCGCCGCTTTCTTTCGGGTGATCGGCAAGAGCCACGCGCTCAAGAAATGCCGACCGCACTTCAGCGGCGGTTTCAAATCTTCGCTCGGGCGCTTTCGCAAGCATTCCGACCAATGCCGCACGAAAATGGCCTGAAAGTCCGGCAGGCAAGTAGTTCCAGTGCTCCTCCAGGCGCGTGTGCCGCACAATCGCGTCACGCATCTCCACTAGCGGCTTCCCCGCCCTATCCAGAAAAGGGCCTTTCCCCTGGAGTAAGAACCAGAGCGTCATACCCAGCGAATAAATATCACTCCTGACATTCATTGGCTCTTCGCGAATCTGTTCTGGACTGGCGTACAGCGGAGACCCTGCAAAACGGGAGGACGACTTGCCCGACGTATCGATGATTTCCGCCAGTCCAAAGTCGACGATACGACACATGCTTTCATCCCTCCGCAGATTTGCCTCGATCACCGGCCAGTTCCACTCCTTAGGAATCTCCGTAGAAAACATGATATTCGATGGCTTGATATCCCGATGGATGAGTTTATGCGTCTCATGCAATTCTCTCAATCCTGAGGCCACCTGAAATGCAACGAGTCGCGCGACAGCCTCCGGCATCGGGCCAAGGCGCGCCACGACTGAGGAAAGACTGCCACCCCGGCACAGCTGCATCACTTGGTAAAGCTCGCCGTCCTCTTCGCCGCAATCTAGATGTTGAATAAGGTTGGAGTGGTGAAACCTCGCAAAGTTCCGCAGCCCTTTCAGAAATTCAACGCGATCCGCCGGAGTGCGGAAAAGCGCAGGATCAAAGACCTTAACTGCAACCTGTTCGGAATATTCACTTCCCCCAACCGATCGCTTGCAACTTGCTTGATAGATTCTGCCAAAACTTCCACGCCCCAGCAGGATGGGCGCGTTCGAGGCATTGGTGGCGATGACGTAGGGACCATAGTGTGTCTTCGTCCCCCATTGCGGCGTACCCGCTGATACCTGGCGCTTTCCTCCATCTCCCCCGGCAAGTTCTCTTCCCGTCGCGGCGCGAGTCCACAGATGCGCACTCGTGACTGGTTTGATTCGCTCAACCTGATTCACTTTCTCCCACCCACAGATCACGTTGTAGACGTCAAGGATGTCCTTTTCTTGGATCTGTCGACATAAGATGTCCCGAAAAAAGTTGTTAGTCGATTGACACAACTCAAGAAGAGGCGGATATGCATTCCCCGTAAACGTACATGCTCCGGGAACTTCCCGTCCCGAGACTGCTTGGTATAGGAGCCGCACGAAGCCTGGCACGATATCCCTTTCGAAATAGGAAGACAGCGTAATACTCCCGGCAAGAGAGTAACTCATCGACACCGAATCCTCTCCGTCCATCGAAGAATGGCCAATGGCGAACTCAAAAGCGCACAGAGCGCTAAACCGAATCTCGGCAACGCTCGACTCTGCAGCCTTGTCCCGCTGCGGCCCAGCCGAAACTCGAAGCAGGCCGCCTTTGTCTACAAGCAAATCGTCTACCCTAAGAAGCAAATGCGCACATCCACTCCGACGAAGATACTCGAGAGCGGTCGCGGCTGAACGAAACGACTCGAGGATCATCTGCGCTTTCCGCCCCCCTTTCTCCACAACTGCAAACTCGTCAAATCCCACTTCGTCTCCCACAGACTCCACACATACGAGCATATCCGCCCCACGGAGCACCGATTGCACGGGAAGCAACCCTTTCGGATAAGCGGGTTCTCTCGACAGAGCAGCCAGCTCCAGCAGAGCGTCACATAGTGAGTCGAATACGCTTGGAGGAAATAGCTCCAGCGAAAAGACGCTCAGGACCACACGAACACCGTTGGCTTTGCTCCTGGCAAAGTATCGGACACATCCCGGTAAACGCTTGAGCGCGCCGTCGAGCTCGTACAGTTCTGAAATATCGCCGCGCAGGTACTCGACAGTCATCGGTGCCGTTCGCTCTTCCTGGCCATGCTGTAGGCAATCGCGTAGCGCGGCCTCCAAAGCTTCGAGGCTGGCGTAGCGCGCACCAGAGTCCTTCGCAGCCATCTTGGACAGTACCGCCCGAAAATTCGGGCCGAGCGAAGAGGGAAATGCAGCGTCGTGCAGCGTCGGCCCCATGTGACGATCGATTGCTTCAGAGACCTGGGCCACCTCTGTTCCGTTCTCATTCAGAAACGGCCCCTTTCCCTGGAGCAGAAACCACAGCGTCATCGCGAGGGAGTAGATGTCGCTTCTGTGCGTCAACGCCAGCCCGCAGATCTGCTCGGGGCTCGCAAATAGTGGTGACCCAAGGAATTGCTGTCCCCGCGAACTGTCCGCGATAGCGGAGGCAACGCCCCAATCGGCAATTGCGCACAACGGTGAATCAAGCGGATTCGAAAACATCTGAGAAGCAAGCTCCTCGCGACTGATCCCGTGCGCGAGCTTCTTCATGAACATGACATTCGAAGGTTTAATATTGCGGTGGACGAACCCCGATCCACCGTGAAGCTCACGCAATCCCAAAACTATATGGAGTCCAATTAAAACTACGAGCTGCTCCGGCAGCGGTCCATACGTCGCGCAAAGCTTATCGAGCCCCCCGCCATGGTACAGCCTCGTTACGTAGTATGCTTCTTCGCCCTGCTCCCCGCTGAAGACGTAGCTCACCAGGCGCTGACTCTTAATCTTTGCCAATTCATTTATCCGAGCGCAAAACTCAGTGCGATGCGCGGCCGTTTCAAACAAACGGGGATGGATGACGCGGAGCGCCACCGACTCGAAGCTCTCCAAGTTTGAGGGCCGTTTCGTATCGACCGCTTCGAACGTCCTGCCGATGCTTCCTTCTCCCAGCAACACCGGGTTCCCCTGACCAGCCCCCAAAATTTCGTACGATCCGTATTGGCTCCTCATTTCCATCTGGTGCATAGGCGGGTGGGTGTGGGATGTGATGGTGCCGAAGCTCTGCCCAATGTCAATACGAAGACCGCAAAGCAAAACGACCCACCCGCACAAGTGGGATATTCGTGGACGAGGCTGAGCTCTTGCCTCTTCGGGTGGACAAGCATTTGGGCCGAATCGCGGCCGCGTACCGATTGCATCGTGGCGGACCACCGCAGCGGAGGAGTTACCCCATCGGTGTTCTCGACCCACAGAGTTGAACTAGGGACCTGACGATGCACCTCCCGCATGAACGCGCTTCAAAACCTTTCCTCTGGCTCTATACCTTTTACAGCACTCTCAACACAGTTCAACGAAGGCGCTTCCGCGGGACGCGATCTGCAGTCCCCTGCGGCGTGTGAAATGAGTATATCGATCTGAGGCGGCAAGCGGCGCGCACATTTCACGCCTCTTTTGCGAAGCCGCCGTGAAAGTGGCAGCTGGTATAGGCTCCTTAGAAGGCTCGGATGCTACGACGGTTACCTCTTCGTACGGCCAGATTTCTTCTCTCTCGTCTTTCCGCCCGCCCCCTTCCGATGAGTCTCTCCGGCATGTTCCTTCGGCACTGGTGCTGGATGTTTAATTCCTCCATCCATTCTGTATTTCTGGAGCAACCACCGGCTCAATCCTGCCAAGTCGGGAAATAACGAGTAGTGGTTGAGCCCGGCATGTTCGAGAAAGAGGAGTGCTGAAGGTGCGGCCGCAAGCGGCAAACGAACCCGCAACAAATACGGTGCTACCACACCTCCGTTTTTCTTCACCGTCCGACGTTGAACCTCATCGAGCGGCAGGTGCTCGTCGCCATGAAAGGTAAACCAAGCCTTTTGGGCATGCATTCGCGCCGTCTTCTGGCGAGGGTAGATCGAGACGGGCCACTTCCATTCGAAATCGTAGCCGTCTGCGATAATTTCACCATAAGTCCAGTATTCCTCCTTCTTGAAATCCCATCCGAGAAATGACGGATCAACGATTTCGCGGTTGCCCCACGAAAGCTCGGTCAAAGCAAACGGATTCAAAATCCACACACAGGGGCATGCTGTTTTTGCGATTAGCGCTTTCTGTTCGGTGGTGGCATTGCCGGCTGCCTCCGCTTCGACTGCCACCACAACCGCGTCGCTGATTTTGAGCGTTGCGAAATAGAGAGCGACACCCAGCGACTCAGTCCAATCAAGAAGCCGAGTGGGTGTCCCATGATGCTGCATCGCGAAAAGGATATCCCAGTCGCTCATACTCTCGCCATGGAGTTCACGAGCCCTTGTAGCAAACTCAAAAAACAGATCACACTCAACCTCTCGGACTTTGGTCCATTGGCTTGGTCCCTTCCTGTGATACTGATTTGGGGCCTCGAATTGCCGAAAAAGCGACGGCATCATCTCGTGCGTGACGCTTGTCATTCCTCGAAACCACGGCTCTTCCTCTCCTTTTACCGGATTATGACTCAGTTGGCAGCCGAGTTTTCCGGTAGCCCGGTGGACTCGGGCAAGGAACTGCTCAAACATTCGGCGGGACCGCAGTGAAACTCCCATGGTCTTTTCAGATGGATAACGAGCAAGCAGCGGGCTTGCCGTCCGAGTCAATAATGCAGATCAAAGGTGTGTCTTTTGGATACATAGAAATTCCTTCACTCGGTATGCCGTTCAGTGCTGCGGGACTGGGGGGACCACTGGTCTCGCAACTCGGTTAGGGCCATTGCGATCTCGGTCTCGACCCCGAGCAATTCGACCTTTCTGGCCTTCAAGAGAACCTCTCGCTTTACCGGAAAACCGAGCCCATGCTCCTTTTCGTCGTTAAGATATACGAGAGCGTGCTCGGGGTGATTGGGAACCCACGCCTGAAATTTCGCGTGCCAAAGCAACAGATGAACTTCGAGCGTAAAAAGCTCGGAAGCAAGTTGCCGACGGCGGCCTACGGGCGCGATTGCGCTTTTGAATACTGAGTCATTCTTCAACCAGTCGGAAACCGCATCGTTCACGGATTTCAGCGAGTGCTCTGTGTACGCTCGAATGACAGCATGTAGAGTAAGCTCTTCCTCGGTCATCAGCGGATAACAGCGTGTCAAGATTTCCTCGAACCCTTGTGCTCCGACGAGTGCTTCTCTATGTTTGGCTGCTAACGATGTGGTTAGCGTCTCTGCGCGTTCCCGCTGAATAAGGAATATTGCGCCTGATGCGTGCAGCAGGGACTTCAGGCGCTCAAGTTGCGCCACCGTCCGCGCACGTTCGTTGCGTTTCTTCTTCCACCAGTCAGCGAGGGCTTTCGCAAAGTACCCACCAATGGCGAGTGCCGCGCCCAGAAGAGTCCCTACTATCGTTTTTTCGTCTGCCATAGTGATACTGGCCCGAATTGCAGCGGAGGGAGAGGCGCAGCAATCACCTCGCACTCCGGGTTAAAGAATGCTTTTCAGGAGCAGAGCGAGGCGATGTCCGGCGAGCCGGATTTGTTGTTTTCCATCCGCCGTGGCAGTTTGATGGTAGTTATCGTTGAGGGTCGCCTGCAGGTTCCCCCGGTCGCTTACGATTTCGTCAAGTTCCACGTCATAGACATCACGTTTTGCCATATCAAATGACTCTTGCGCCCACACGGAAGGTGTGACGTTCTCCGAATTCGGACCGAACGGAAGCCGTTCCAGTTCCGCGATGATGTGGTTGGCCGTCACAATGTCCATGTCCAAACGCGGATGATGAGTGCGTTTGTCCGAACGAGCGGTCTTGCCAAGAATATCATCCCAGTACGCGTGAAGCTCGGGTTCACTGTGGGTGTCTCCAGCCAACACCACATCATTTCCACCGGTGTCTCCCTTCGGGTATACATCAGAAACGCCCGTGGCCGCGTGAAGCGGTTGATGCAGATCGCCAACCAAGTGTTCCAACCATCCGAGATCGTAAGCTTCCTGGGTCGGCTGCTCATTACCGCCGAGTTGCTTCAAGAGAACATCGATGACGCCGACCGCATTGACCGCCGGAACAGAGGGAAGCTGGTGTTGGCCTCCCTCTTTGCCAACCCAGAGGGGTTGGTCGATAAAGTGCCAGCCCCGATGCTGAATATGGTCGAAGCGCACTTCCGTAACAGCAGGTTTGTCCTCTTCGTAGCCCACGTTCTTGTACTCGGGATGTCCGCTCTTGATCAGATCCGGCCACGTCGCCATCGCCATCACAAGGTCACGGCCATCTGGAAGTGCTCCGTTAGGGAAACCGTCCGTGACCGGCTTGAGGTCCGGGTGCTGCTTCAGAATATTCACAAGCTTTTCCTGTTGAGCCGGAGTCAGTTCGTCGTAAGCGAGTCCCGCCACGGTCATATGACCGGGATTATCCCACCCGAAGGAGGTTGCAACGGCTGCAAATGAGATTGTGAGGAGAAGTAGAGGGGTTTTCATAACCAATTTTCTGATGTGTCTGTCGTCGACCCGACTGCAAGAAGAGAGGATAACAGAAAATCCCATGAGCGTATGTCCGTGTCCGCCCATGAATTGAGGAGTCAACGCCGCCCGCCCGCTACAGGGACGGCGTAAGGGTAGGACCCTTACAAACGTCGGGAAAAAGCACCCCAAAACCCCTCCAAGGCCTTCTCGATCAGCTTGCTGGACACTCAGCTGCCCGGCTGCTATTTGCTGATGAGCGAAGCGCGTATCGGTCTGCACCGGACCGTTGCCATACCACCCATCGCGAGCCCCAGAAGCATGATGGTAGAGGGTTCGGGGACGGGAGCGACGGAAAGCTGGACGTCGTCGCCATAGACATTGGTGGAACCGATACCTCCAGCGCCTGTCGAGGTCTTGCCCGTCTCGATAGTGAAAGTCGCGTTCAGTTGGCCTCCAGCGGCATCGGCGGCGGTTGCAGTATAGGTCCCCGAGATGGTTTCAAATACCGAAATGTTACCGTCACCAGCGACCCCAGTTCCAACCGTCTGAATGTCGCCGCCACCAAAGTTCAACTGTAACGTTCCACTCGAGTCAAAACCCCAGGAGTTCAATGTGAATGACCAGGAGAATACGTCACCGGCGTGAACCGCCAAATACTGGCCCCCAAACAGACTGATTGAGGTGGCGGTGGCGCTGTTCTGCGTTGAATTGGTTCCATCCGAAAACAGGGCGTTCTCACCGTTCGCCCCAGCCAGAACTACGCTGTTTGCGCCGTTGGGAATGTTTGTCAGCATCCCGCCGTGCCAACCGCCGTTCTGAGTATTCGTGATGTTCCACACGCCACTCGCAATCGTGAACGGCCCCTGGCGAACACCGAACGTAGTATCCGTAACGACATTGGACTCAAACGAGCCGTCGTTGACAGTGGGACTCATCAGTGTGATTTCTGCGGCGTGTGCCGATGTGGTGGTGATTGTAGCGCAAAGCCAAATGATCAATCTTGTGGTTTTCATAAAAGTTTCTTACGCCATATATCCGAAATCGTTTGGTTGTTATGTCGGGGCTTACCCCTGAATTGCGGATCGGAAGCACCGTGCCTGCGGCGCCGGGCATTGTAGGGGCACTGCCCTTACGACGGTTACGGGACAAACTCCAAGAACGCTCTTTCGGTCTTCACCTCGGCGGTAGTTCCAGATGGACGCTCAGCCGCAATTTGTGCTACGTCTGACGTCATGCGAATAGAGGCACCACCCCAGCGGTCGTCTGCGAAATCCTTCCTCGGCGGCAAGTGGTCGAGACAGCTGCCCTTCTTTTTGGCGTTCCTGCTTTTCGCGTTTGCGAGCCACGCAGACCCTGCTGGCCTTCGACCTGGAGCAACTGCCGACCAGACAACCATTGCGAAGGCGACGGAGTTGCAGAAGCAGGGATGGGAGTACGTCATGCCGGTCCCGAAGAGTCCTCAAGCCGCATGGGGGAACCGGGATGGTCGAACAACTTGGTTCAACGGCTACTGGATCAACCATTCGGACAACACGTATTCCTCCGCAGAACCAACTCTTCAGAATGGGAAATACGTCGGCAATGGGGTAAATCCTGTCGGATGGCGTCGCGGCGGAAGTCCGGCCAAACCATCCGTTCTCGAATGGCTTCTATCCAAATCGGGTGGCGTCCCTCCATGACTTCATTCGTTCCAGACGGAGAGCGGAACCAGTGAGTGCCCCAGAGAATTTTGACGGAGAGCCGACGATCGTTGTGGCTTCAGGCTTTGACAGTCAGGGAAGCCCCTACCAAATTACGCGACGCGGACGCAGTTTTGATGTCCTGCTTCTCGGACGGCCAGTCGGAACAGCGCATTGTTGTCAGTTGGTTGAAGGCGAATTAGTCTTGGGTGATTTGTTCATCGAAGAGAGCATCCCACTACCGTGGCTTTGGCCGTTTAGGGCGCTGCAACTTTTCGGCGTTCCGGTGAAAACTCTCAAACCGCGAAAGCGCGGATTGGGAACGGTACTTCTGCGAGAGGTCCTGAAATACGTTTCTGAAGAGCGAAGCATAACGCTTCTCTACGGCGATGTCGTCGAACGCGATCTTAAAATCTTTCCAGCGTTGCCTTCCTGGTACGAGCGTCACGGCTTTACACTCGGCCCGCCGAAAAATTCGGCACGGACGTGGGCAAAATACGGGATTTACAAATACTTCGCGCGATAAGAATGAGTCATCATAAAAGTTCCCTTTGCAAAGTCGAAGAATCGCTGCGCAATCTCAGATTGCCAAACCGCTCTTGTTGTTGAGCCCGCTAAAATCGCTACTTATGGCATCAACCGCAGGCGGTCCCATGGCGATCCGTGGATTTCTTGTACAGACGCTGGTAGCGCTTCTTGACATCCTGCAGTCAGATACTCCGTTCAGCGAAATTACTTTAGAACCCGACATCGGAAATCAACAATTCGACTTTCTTTGGAAGGATGGGCATGGAGCACACGCCACTCAGGTAAAGTCAACAGTAAATAGCTTCAGCGCGGCCGAAGTGAAGAGATGGGCCGCAAGGTTGGAATCAGCGAGCACCAACGAACATTGTCGCCTGATCCTCGTGGGCCGCGTCTCTCCTAAAATTTCTTCACTCAAACGTATCGGCACTGTGGAAATAGAGACGAGGGACCTAAATCTCAGCAATCTGGTGGAACAGGCGGCGCATCGACTCGCCCGCTTTCTCGAATCGGAGGACAAAGGCGAGGGCACGGCGTCAGAGCGTGTAATGATCATCCACGCCTTAACCTCAAAACTTGAGCATCTCTCGATAAGGTCCACCCCTCTTAGCCGAACAATGCTCGTCAGGTTATTGACGGAATGGATCTGCAGTGTCCCAAAGAGTGAGCCGAAAATCAATGTCTCTCGAATCAGCCACTATGCACCTGAGGAACTGGTCGGTCGTGAGGTCGAGACGCAGCTTCTTTTCGATTCTTGGAATGAAGTCACAATTGCCGAATCCAAACGTCCACGCATACTCACGTTTGTGGCCGTTGGCGGCGAAGGTAAAACCTCACTCGTGGCGAAGTGGCTGGCAGATCTTGCCCGCGATGGATGGCCGGGATGTGACGCCGCGTTCGCCTGGTCTTTCTACAGTCAAGGAGCGCACGACCGCGAAGCCGCCTCCTCGGATCTCTTCCTTAAGGAAGCCCTTACCTTCTTCGGTGACAATACAGACAAGCAATTGGCCGCTAGCGGTGCCGACTCGTACGAAAAGGGGCAGCGACTCGCTCGCATCGTGGGTCAACAGCGTTGTCTGCTTATCCTCGATGGAATCGAACCGCTCCAATACACTCCAACCTGGTCAACGCCGGGCAAACTCAAGGATCGCGGCATTGCCGCGCTTTTGAAAGGTCTCGCCGGAGTCAATCGTGGTCTGTGCGTCATCACGACTCGGTACTCAGTACCGGACTTACAGGCATTCTGGAAGACTACTGTTTCGGAAATAAGACTGCTTCGCCTATCCCGTGCGGCCGGCGTGCATCTACTCCAATCCCTGCATGTGAAAGGAAGTCTCCTCCGCAACATTTCGTTCCATGGCGGGCAAGAACGGGAGTGGGTAAACGTATTTGAAAAACTAGTGGAAGACGTGCGGGGCCATGCGCTCACTTTGAACCTACTCGGCACTTTTCTACGCGATGCTCATGCTGGAGACATTTACAAACGGGACCTCGTGAAGTTGGAGGAAGCAGATGCCAACGAACAAGGCGGCCACGCCTTTCGCGTTATGGAAGCCTACGAACGCGAGTTCGAACAAGAGGGAAAAGGAGGAAGACATGCGCTCGCTATGCTTCGGTTGCTCGGTCTGTCCGACCGACCGCTCACGTCTGACTGCATCGCCGCGTTACTTCAAGGTCCAGCAATCGAACAGCTGACCGACCCACTGACAAATTCGACCGAAGTGCAACGAAACATATCGCTCAAACGGCTTGAGGACGCCAGACTGCTTACGGTCAATCGCGACACTTTTGGTGGACTTCACATGCTTGACAGCCATCCGTTAGTTCGTGAATACTTCGCCAGACGCCTGCGCGAGGAACAACCCGACGCTTGGCGACTCGGACAGAAAAGGCTTTGCGAACATCTTCGCGCAATCGCCAAACAAGGAGATCACTTGACGCTCGAAGATCTTCAACCGATCTACCAAGCAGTGGCACATGCTTGTAAGGCAGGCCTACAGCAAATGGCACACGACGAGATTTATCTTCCTCAAATTAGGCAACATAACAACTTTTACAGCATTAGAAAGCTCGGAGCGTTAAGCGAAGAAATAGCCGTATTGCTAAATTTCTTCGACGAACCTTGGACAAAACCGCACTCCAGTTTTTCGGAAGAGGATCGGGCCATGCTGTTAGGAAACGCCGCCGGCTCTCTTCGCGCGGTCGGAAGATTAGTTGAAGCTCTGGCCCCTGCTCGAACTTACTTCGAATGGACAATTCAAAAGGCAGACTGGAAACAAGCAGCCCTCGGCCTTAATACTATTTCAGAAATTGAGTTATTGTTAGGCATCTTACTCCCGACTTCATTCCATGGATCATCAGTAGAGGGAGCGGTCAGTAGCTGCAAGCAAGCGATCGCTTATGCCGATCGCAGCAAAGATTTATTCATCCGAACGGCACTTCGCACCATGCATGGAAATGTTTTGCTACAGACTGGGAATACACGGGACGCTGGAAATATTTTCCGCGAAGCAGAAGTTTTGCAAAGACTACGACAGCCTAAGTATGCCCTGCTATACTCTGTCGCTGGCGCTCATTATTGCGACTTCCTTCTCGTCGATGTTGAACGAGCAGCTTGGCGGCGCTTTACAACACCGAACGCCCTTATCGCACGGGCAGAAAGGGGGCTCCCAAAGATATGCGGGGAAGTTAAACACAGGGCGACGAAAACACTTGAGTGGTCGGTAAAGCGGTTTGGGAATTCATCGCTATTAGACGTGGCATTAGACCATCTTACCCTTGGGCGAATCGCTCTTTTCATGAGTATTTTCAAAGGTGTGGGAGATGGCGATGCCACGCAAATTCACATTGCCAAAAAACACTTAGACGAAGCCGTTTGCACTTTGAGGCGAGCTGGCTATTTAGATTACTTTATACGCGGCCTCCTCACTCGTGCTTGGTTACGTACCGTCACGAACGTGCGCACTGGCCCCGAGAGCGCACAAGCGGATTTGGACGAAGCCTGGGAGATTGCCGAGCGTGGCCCCATGAGACTTTACATGGTTGATATCTACCTTTATCGCGCAAGGCTATTCTTTCAAGAGCATCACTACCCGTGGGAATCTGCGCGGGCTGATCTGATGGCGGCGGAAGAATTGATCAATGCATGCAGTTACCACAGGCGCGACGAGGAAATCGCTGACGCGAAGCTAGTGATCCTTGAATAACTCGCTTGCTGCTTCGACGATCTCAAGCACATCGGATTTCTTGCGGACCTCGCAGCGGATCCATTTTCGCATGCCGATAGACCACCCGACAGCGTCCCTCCCTGAGACTATTTACCACTATCCACTAGACAACCAAGATTGCGCGCCGTGTTTTACTGGGGTGTATTGTTACAATACAAACGGGTATTTGTCCTGTAACCGGAACGCGCTTCGGCTGACCTGAAGGTGCGTTCCGGCAACCTGCGAATACTCGCCAGGAAAACAGACGCACTCATGATACACTCTCCCGACACCCTTTGGGTCTGCTACTACCGAGTCTCCACAGTCCGCCAGGGCGAAAGCGGCCTCGGCCTCGACGCACAGAAGCAGGCCGTCGAGACGTACATTCGGCTGCACGGCGGTACGATGGTCGCCCAGTTCACCGAGACGGAGTCGGGCAAGAAGGCGTCCAACCGGCCCGAGCTGCAGAGCGCGCTGGAACTTTGCCGGAGGAAGCGAGCCACGCTTGTTATCGCAAAGCTCGACCGTCTCGCCCGAAACGTTCACTTCATCTCCGGCCTGCTCGAATCGAACGTGAACTTCGTGGCTGTTGACCAGCCTACCAAAGATCGCTTCATGCTCCACCTCCAGGCTGCCTTTGCCGAAGAGGAGGCCCGCAAAATCTCCGTCCGAACCAAGGAAGCACTCGCAGCAGCGAAGCGGCGGGGAGTCGAGATTGGAGCGACCGGACGTGCGCGCGCAAAACAGTACAAACGTGAAGCGGTGCAACGTGCGCAGGAGATCCGATTGCTGGTCGAAGAGCTCCATGCAAACGGGTTTACCGAAGTTCGCCAAGTCAGAGACGAGTTGAACCGGCGGGGCATCCCGTCACCCGGCGGCGCAAAATGGCATATTCCGACTGTCCATCGGACTCTGAAGAGACTTTCGCAGACGGTTCCCCAATACTGAACTGGTGATATCTACAGCCAGTTCTGATTGCTTGAATCAGTGTTTCCGAATGTACTGGTGGAATGGCGTCGATATTTGAACTCCCCCCTCTCGAAGAGGGCGGTAGTATTTCCAGACGAGGTTTCGAGTACCAGGATCACGTCGCGGTGAGTTGCTGCTTGGAGATGTTGGATTTAGACGCTTTCACATTTGTCTCTTGTGAGACGCATGACGATCTCCTCTTGCGATTTGACTATCCGGATGAAACGCTCGCGGAATTCGTTCAGGTAAAAAGTGACGCGCGGGATCAATTGTGGACTCTGAGTTGGCTGACGGAAAAATCCAATGGTGGTCCTTCAATAGTAGAACGCCAAATTCAGCGTGATCGCGGAGATGAACGGGTACGTTTCCGCGTCGTCACTTTTCGCGACGTAAAGGATGAATTGCTCGTTTTAACGAAGCCCTTCAAAGACCGAACAGAAGGTGAAATTGAGGAACTTGTAACGGGTCTCAAAGGTAAGTTAGGGTCGCTGATTTCAGCGTCGGGAAGGGATCTGCACTACTGGATAAAAAACACTCTATGGGTAGTTGCTGAATCGCCAGAAGCCATCGGAGATCGGAATTTTGTCCGCCTGCAGCGCTGGTTGGAGTCGCATAAACCTGGGATCGCGGTGACAGTCGGCTTGCGGGGCTTGTCGGACCTGCACACAAAATTGTTGAGCCTTGTCACTCATAAAGCGCAGGGATTGTCTCTTGCGGAAAAGAGGATAGAGAGGGGGGAGCTCTTGGATTGGATTGACGAAGAGCTAAAAAGAATTCCGACAGCTCTTCATTTGGAGGGAAATGAGGCTCTCCTCGAAGCGGAACGTGAAAGCTTCGCTCGATGCGAGGAACTTTGGTTAAATCTTGGAGTCTTAAATGCCGAGGCACGTCTGCTGGCGCACGATACGCAATTCGGCACAATCCCGACAAAGCTTCTTGAAAGCGCGAAGGCAACGTTTACCTGGGTTGTCGGAGACTACGGAACGGGAAAAACGCTCATGATGGAGCGGCTTTTCCAGGAAACCTTGACCGCGTTTCGAGCTGGTCAGTCTAACAGGTTACCCGTTTTTATACCGGCGAAAGAAGTTACTCGTCCTTTGCGTGAAGAAGTAAAACACCGAACCTCGTCGCTGAGGAACGCAGCGCGCCGAGGCATTATGTTGTTCCTGGACGCAGTCGACGAACTCGGTACGGAGCGAGGAATCGAGTTGCTGAAAGAGGCGCAACTCTTGACGAGCATAAATGTAGAAAACGCCGCTATCGTTTCCTCAATTCCTCTCCCAATTCCAAGAAAAGTTGAAAATAGGTATGTCGTCCAGGAACTTTCCAGGGACGAGAGCCTCAATCTTGTCAGCCACTTCGCTCGAACAAAGGTATGGTCTTTGTTCGATTACGCACCCGAAGTCCGAACGGCGGCGAGAACACCCCTGTTTGCAACGCTTCTGGGACTTGCAATAAGGAAGACCGGACGGCAACCCCAATCTTCTGGGGAACTCCTTAGCAGTCTTGTTCAACGAGTACTGCAGCCGGAAACAAACGAGAGGATCCGACCTGCGGTAGACGGCTTGATCAAACTCGCCATCGCCACGACCGATCGCGATGGGGTTGCAATACCGAAGGGCGATTTGTCGGTTTCCACTTTCGACATTCAGCCTCTGATTCAGAGTCGCCTCGTAAAACATGAAGACGGCGACAATGTAGCGTTTTCGATTCCAGCAATCCGATGTTGGTTTGCTGCGGAGGGATTGAAACGCGGAATGGTCGAGATTGAAGCTATATACGCGAGCAAGCAGCGCTTCGTTTGCTGGCGTTCCGCGTTAGCAATTTGGCTCAGTGCGTGTGACTTTTCCACGGCATCGCGAATCCTTTCGCCTCTGGTCACGACATTCCCTGGTCGCGCAGCATTGTTAATTGACTCCGCGTTCCGTGACAGCCATCCCCAAGATGCTCCTTTTTCGATGCCGCCACTGCAATTCGGGAACGAACTACGATACGTCCTTCTACAATGGCACGAAGGTCTCGAACTTCTGTCGCGTGCAACAATTCCATGCCATCCGAACGGTGATATTTGCTCATTGCGAGTTGCAGTGAATGGAAATTGGTTTTCTGCTGACTGGCTCCGCCATCCGAGCGCCGAACCCGTTAGCGTTTCGGTACCCCAGGACCAATCAATAGACCTTCCGCAAGTCCAAGAAGGTTGGCGTTTTTTCGGCGGGACGCAGCCAGCCTGGGTCTGGAAATCCACATGTTCTCATATTTCCGCCAAGCTTGGACGTTACATTGATCAAAAAATGCTTTTCACTGACCATGGCGTTTATGTGCAGGAAAAAGCTTGGTCAGTGGCTTGCGATATCGTGCGCAGCTCGAGAATAGCAACGCCCTCGATTCCACTGAGCCTTTTGCGAGAACCATTCGCTGCAGCCTACCCCCTGCATGAGCATGAAAAGGAATTCCTAAGAACCCATATTGGATTACTTCATGGACGGTCGGAAACGGTTTTCAGAGCGCCATATCCCCTCGCAAACCAACAGATCGAGGGAGGGCCATTGGGTGGCCGATTTTCGATCGACCGATACGCCGAGCGAGCGGAAAAGATTTTTGCCGCAGCGCTGAAGGCATATCGAGAATTGGTCGAGTTTTGGCTCCCGAAATTCGCGGAGTGCCTGCCATTGTTCTGCGATCTTCCTGTTAAAATGGAAGGATATGTCGCCCCGCTTCGGCCAAACGAATTTGAGTTCCCTTTTCAATGCGGATACATCCTCCAACCGCTATCGAAAGAAGACGCAGATCAGATCTCGTTCTCCGTTTTAACCGAGCAATCGTTCGACGAGGTACTCGAAATTCGAAGAATGGAAAAGGATGAGATACCGGTGCCACCTTTTTATCAGGGGCATAGAGGATGGCGTGGTTACTTTGACGAGTTGACACGGCCTGAACCAGCAACCGAACTCGCATACCGGTGGCTCAAATCCGATTTGAAGGCGCTCAGTTGGATCGAATAGATGGCGTTAGTTCGGAGAGAATCCACCCGCACCAATTCGGATTCCCATTGACTCGAGACAGACCTGAGCTGCCCGGACTTCACTTTCCCGGAGTGGCGTTGGTGGAAGCAGATGAACGAACCGGCCGTCGACCGTAATGTCGGGCGTCGCTGCATCCTCTTCCAGCTTTTCGAATTCGCCTGAAAGGTTCCGTTTGATCGGAAACATCGCGAACCGGCGGTCTGGCCGACTCTCCGCGAAGACAGTGAGTACCTCCTCGCGATTCGATGCCTGTGACGGTTTGGACGGAAGCTGCCCTCCTACGGGGCGAGCCACCCAGGCTTCCAGCACCATCGCGCACATGAACGCCCGTGCTGCAACAAGGACGAGGCGAGACTCAAGGGCGAAGTAGTCCTTGTCGGCTTCCGTCTCGATGCGCTCCGGTTGATGAACGATCAGACCCCGAGGCGCAACCGCGTACAGCGTTGGGTGTACGTGCCCAACCATGCGAAGGGCGGTCTCGGCGTGAAATTGCGCGTACTCGACCAGATCATCGACGCTTCCGATCTTACGCATCTTGGAAAAGTGGATGTGACGCATAAGGCTATTCCGCTGCGGGCTCGATTTCGGCAGAGCTCCCGGCGGGGGAACCCGCGGGCTCGGGCTCTGCCGCCCCTGGCTCTCCGGTCTCTGGCGCGGCCCGGCGTGCACGATGTTTCCGCACGGGTTCTTCTGAAGCGGCCTCAGCCTCGGCTTCCTTCGTTTGGCCGAGCTTCTCCCGCTTGGCTTCGAGAAACTTGGTCCAACCGAGAGCCTCCAGCTTGTTCGCTGCGCGTTTGCCTCCCGCAAGGGCCGCTTCGATGAGGTTCTTCTTCAACTTCGCATCGTGTCCGGGCAGGAACCGTCCGCCCTTGGTCGTAGCTCCGCAGCCGCACTGACATTCAAGCGTGGAATTGGCCTTCGTTTTCTTGGTGTTTGAATTGGTGTCGCTCATTTGTGGGAAATCAAAAGAGCACCCATAAAAACACAGTGACTATAACTCACACAATTATCCCTATAGTCTGTTACGGAGAGTTATCCCGCTCCAATCTCCGGTCGATTGACAACCGTCCATGCACTTTCACTCCCGGCAATACATCAGGAAGAAAACAGGCCGAACATAAGGCTTAGATAATGGCGGGTCGCGACGATTAACCGAAACAGGGGACGCAACGGGTCACTTACGATAACTACCGCGCATGCGTACGCGCACGCGAAGCGTGGTGTCTCAAAAGCGCACCCATGAACCGCTTACGGACTCTTTTCCGTGTTTACGAAATTCTGGCCGATCGGATCTTCAAAACCAGCGCACTCGAACACGGGCAAACGCATCGGTCCGCTACTTAACGGAACGTCCCGGTACTCTACGAAACGTGCGACTCCATCAATGAAATCCTCTCGCCTCATAGGAGAAGCGCTAACCGCTTGCGGGTTCGGAAAAATGACCAATGCCGCCGGTTGGGTATCGCCTGCGACGTACACAAGGAGGAATTCGCTGGTCGCCTGACTGATCTGTAGGCCGACGAGCCGGTAATAGTTTCCGGCAATGAACTTCTGCGCGCTCCGCACGTTCGCTTCGAGGTTTTCCTTCACTTTGTACGCCGCCATCATGGAAGCGAGGGTCTTGGCACCCGAACCAGCTGCCATCACCGATGCTGTGGGTTCAGTACGTACTGGATTTCGAGCCTGTGCGATCAAGGATGTCACGTCCTGCTTGGCCTTGTCGAATGCCGCCTGTGCATCTTCACTGTCCTTCGCGGCGTCCGCGACGAGTTGCTGCGCCTGCTGGGTCATGGCTTGCGCTCTGAGGAAACCAGTGTTGTCCCGGCCATTCAGCGGGTTCGGGCGGGCCGCGACCTGCGCGTTACGGTTGAGCTGCAGGGCCTTTTTTGCAGCGTCCGCGACAACAACCTTGGAGTCGGCAAGCTTTTCTCGCGCTGTGGAGAGGCTTTGCAAAGCAGCGTGCAGCTGCTGGAGCGGTTGACTGCCGGGCGAGGAGGTTGCCGCTTTGGTGACGGCCTTGAGCGCCTCTGCACCACCGTCAGCTTTCAAGGACGACTCGACCGCCTGGAGCAGGCCGGCAAGGTCGACAGGCACGACGGCCAGGGCGTCGCCGGGCAGGTTGTACGCGACCGGCTTTCCGCTTTCGTCGGTGCCCAAGACGTAGACGCGCTTCTTTGCGGCGTTATACTGTAGGACCGTGAAGGTTTCACCGGTTTTGCCCTGGCGCACCTCTTTGTCCTGAAAGTACAGGGGCGCCTCCTTTGTCAGACGCACCTGCTCGTCCTTTACGAACGTGGTTTGGCAGAATGCTGGGACAGCGAGGATCAGGACGGCGGCACCGGTCAGCCTCGCGAGAATGCTTGGGGGAAACCCAAATTGGGGCGAACGCATTTTCATACCTCGGTTCCCTTCAGTTATCCGCGATCAAAGAGGCGAGTTGGTTGCCCGTGCCGACGAAGCGGTTATTAGCGTCGTAAGTCTTGTCGGTGTGCGTGTCGTAGTAGCCGACTGGCCTCCCGTTTGCGTTTGTCGCCCGCATTTTGCCTCCCGACTCGGAGCCGTCCGAGATGTAGCCGAGGGTTCGTCCATTGCCGTCAGTGATTCGTTGTCTGCTCATAGGTTAGTCCTGTTCAGGGTTTGGGTGGCCGTCCGGCCCGCCAAAAACGTGCCGAATTCCGCACGATGGAACCACGCCGGATTTCCTAACGTCAAGTGCTGGATTCCGCACGTTATGCTTAACCCTCGAAACCTGATCGGCCCGCAGTTGCGGAAGCTCAGGGACGAGAAAGGCCTGTCCCAGCCGAAGCTTGCCGAGTTGCTCCAGCGAAACGGTTGGGATATTTCTCGCGATACGTTGGCGAAGATTGAGGCGCAGACACGATGGGTTGCGGACTTCGAACTCGTGTTCCTGGCAAAGATCCTGAAGGTGGATGTCATCGACTTGCTGCCGTCACGATCGGCAAACGTCGCGCCCGAGTTCATTACCCGATTAGAGCGCCGCTTACCATAGCGCCCAGGCGACTTGATCTTTGTGGGACGAAGTCTCACGGGTTGGTTTTCCGTTTCGTAGTTTGTTTCCTTCCCTTCGCAACGGGGCGCTGGTGTTCAATGGCTGCTGTGGTGGAGCCATCGGTGAGGATCACCTCCCACATGCCATCCTCGACGGAGCCGTATGCGACTTTTTTGGTCTGGCCAGTGACCCTGTGCCGTACCACCCAGAATGGCCGGTGTGCTCGCATAAGCTTACTTGGAATTCTCCCTCGCGCTGGCCCCGAGGTCGATTACAACCGGGCCGAGCGCGTCGAACGTCTGCCGGTTGATCAAGCCTACCCCCAGTGCACGGTCTCGCACCTTCGCAGTATTCTCGGCGAGCGCGACCAGCGGTTTACTACTCTGGAATGGATCGTTCGACGCCAGCAGGCTCGTCCTGTTCCGTGCAATTTCGGCAATCGTCAGATTGAAGTCGTACCCCATCTTCTCAATGACCGCCTTGGCCATCTTAATCGTGTCCAGATCGTCAGTAGAGCGTACGACCGGTTTGCTGGTCTCGGTCAGCGATTTGTTTGGGTCGACCATTGAGTGTAGGGCCGACTGCACGGGCTCCATCGCTACACGAACAATGCCCTCCTGAAAGGTCTGCGCATTGCCCTGAGTCAACGGCATCGGACCCCGACTGGAGCTGGCCGAACTCCCCACACCGTTGTCCTCCAAACCGCTGGAGTCATTCCGGTTCTTCTGATTCGTCAGCGCGGCAAAGATGAGCAGACTGATGACTATGGTGATCGCCCAGCTCCGGAACCGGCCTGTCCCTCTTGGCTTCTTCTCTTCCTGTGCAGGGCCTGTCGAAGGAGCTTTCTTTGGAGGTAGTGGCGGGGGTGGGCTTGAACGTCCACCGATCAAACCTCCCAACGGCTGCCAGTCTGCCATGCCGTCCCGCCAGGCAAGGTCGTTCGGAGAAAGCTGACCGGAACGAAGGAATTCGGCCAATTCGGTATCCGTGTAGGGGCCGTACTGCTGTCCATCTCTAAGGATTAGGGTGCTCATGGTTCGAAAAAAGCACGGCGCGCAATTTCCTCTTCCTGCACGAGCCGGGCACGAAACCGCCGCTCGGCGCTTCACATAGGCAGAGTTGGCAGCCGCACAATCACCGTGTACTTGCACGGTGTTCCGTTTGTCCATAAAAACCGTGCAATTGCCCGGTGTTTTGTAAGGCAGAGCTGCCCAACCCTTGGGAGTGCCTTCCTCCAAAACCGCAACCTTTTTGGGCTCTCGTTTCCGAGAGCTTCGAAAACGTCACGGGCTGACGCAGGAAGAGGCAGCCCGGCTGACCGCGACGGAATACAAGTACTGGCAGATCCTCGAAGCTGGAGGAAAAGACCTCCGCCTCACAACTCTTGAGAAGATCGCGGCGGCGTTCGGGTTGACTGTAGCCCAACTCTTCGCGGACAATGTACCCGAGTCGAAGCTGAAAGGTAAGCCGTTAGCGGCACCTCATCGCCCCCGGCGCGGAAAGTCAGAGGTCACACGTAAATCAAAATTGTCTTAATTTGCTGATACAGCCACCCATGAACGAGCAGAACTTTCGCCGGATGACGCCTGACGAATTCAAAGCGTTCTCTCCAAGCAGCCACGAAGAAGCTGTCGCATATGAAAAAGAAGCCGAATTTCGGGAGTGGTGTGAAGAGCGCGAGGAAGACCCGATGATCCCGGAATCAAGAGAGTCCTACGACGAGGAGCAAGAGGAACTCGGGGACAAATTTTGGGATAATCTGGATGAGAACGACCGCGCAGGGTGGGAAGATAACATGAATAAGGACTGATGCGTTGGCTCTGTCTGGAGTGATAACCCACGAGTTCGAGCTAGCTCGCCCTTCCCTTGTGAAAGGCAATCGCTAAATTACCATCGCCTATGAGTTCAGACTCTCGGACAATCATCCATTTCACCAAATCGGCAGAGGCCCTGAAAGGCATCCTGAGCATCGGCTTCAAGCTGAAGTACTGCCGGGAACGCATCTGGTTTCGGGATACCGAGAAAAGATTTCGAATCCCGATGGTGAGCTTTTGCGACATTCCCATTTCCCAGGCTCAAGAAAACATGGGAAAGTATGGCGGCTACGCTCTTGGCCTGACCGAGGAGTGGGCAAATGAGCAAGGACTGACTCCCGTGGTCTATCTACAACGGCATTCCAATCTTGCGGATAGCATGCTCAAAAACTTGGATGCTTCAATTGCCGCCGCACCGCTGATTCGCGAAGATCCCCCATCAACAGAGGACCCTTTGATGAGCGCTCTGGACATACTGAGATACACGAAAAACTATGTGGGTGAACTCGTGCGCGCGAACGGTGATCGTGACCCCAAATACTATTTTGGCGATGAGCGCGAATGGCGCTATTCACTCAAAACTCGGCATTTCTCTAAATACATCTATATGGAAGAGATGGCCAGTAAACCTGGCATTGCGGAAATCATGCAGGCGCTGATTGCGGACGAGAGGCTGATGTTTGCCGCGAAGGACGTCCGTTACATCATTATCGAAAGGGAGGAGGAACGCGCCGGGATGGAATCTCATATTCGAAGTATCAAGGACCGATTCAGCGAAGAGGATATAAATACACTCATATCCAGAATTTGCACCGCAGCGCAGCTATCGAATAAATCCTGACTACGGCATACCGTTCAACATTCCCGGCTACCGTCGTAATTCTCCGCTGCCGATGTGTGCAGCGCGGCGCGAAGATAGGCGCATTTCCGAAAGGACGTTTCAGACCGAGTCGGATTGGATTGGGCCGAGATGAAACTGGGTCATTCGATGGAATTTGCTCGGGAAAGACGACCCGGATGAAACCGTTCCAAGGCCACCGCAGGTCAAACGACGGTGAAAACAAGCTCAAGGAAACGCCGAAGCTAACGCTTACCTCGGAAAATGCCCTTGTTCCACCGATCAATGTAGTCGTCTGATTCTTCCTCTTCGTCCGTGTCTTCATCGTTGCTTTCCTCAGTCATAATAACTGTCAATAACCTCTCATAGCTTCCAAGGCCCGCAATGTCCTCCTCAACATCTCTATCCCTTACTCCAGGAAACCAATTCGAAAGTTTTGTCTCGTCGTGCTCGTCGACACATGACCGCACCCAATCCGAATCGTTGGCATAACGACGGCTCGGAACATTTTGCGGGAGGTCATCCTTCTTTCTGAGCCAATCTAGTCCGGGAATTTGTTTGAAGCTGTCTGACGCCGTCATGAATTCGATAATGCCGTCGTGCGAGACAACCACGGCAACGCATTCCTTCGTGACCTGCGTATAACGGATCGCTGAGGCAACGAGTGAACTCTCGCATGCTTCCGCAATCGCTTTGATCGTCGAGAAACCCCCAGAGTTTGCTCTTATGATCGGTTCGACGAGAACCCACGGCATCAAGAACTCGGTCGCGAACGCGTCTGCTTCTTCTTCGAACCGATCTTTCGAAATATACCCCGATCGAGATTCGTGCCGTCCGTTGGCAAGGAGTGCCATCGCGTGGTCATCGATGAAATAATGGCCGAGTTCATGGGCCACGGTAAAATTCTGAAACCCCTTGCTGGTTATGGCCGTTGAATAGCCGATAGCAAAACTGTTGCCGAGCTGCATGAGGAACCCTGAAACGTCTTTCTTGGGCGTGGAGAACGGCTCGACAAGGATGTCGAGTTTTTCGCGGGCGAACTCTTTGGGATTAACTGGGAGCTGCATGCTCTTATACTCAACGAGTTTCGAGCGCGCCAGCGACTGGATTTCCTTCAGGCGTAGCCGTGCGATCATTTCTTTTTCTGCTCTTCACGTTCTCGAAGCATCTTGGCCATCAATTCCAATTGGCTGAATCCATCTTCTGTGAGCTTCTCTGCGTGCCGGAACAACTGCTGTGCTCTGGGCGCCGCAGCTAAGCCTTGGCCGTGCTGCTCTTCGTCGATGCGGCCAAGCAGGTAGTCGATACTGACGGTGAGGGCATCGGCCAATTTCCTCAAATTCTCGAACGATGGAGCTCGTTGTCCGGTTTCAAAATGGGAAATTGCGGCAGGTTGCATCCCGGTCTTGTTAGCGAGCTCAAGCTGGCTCATACCGCGGGCATCGCGAGCATTGCGAAGGCGGTCCTTGAATTCTTTCGACATTTTTTTCTTGAAGGGGATATACGAAATGGTATTGGTGAATGCGACGGGAAAAAACCCGTCGTTTTCGGGCTCTGAACTATACGAGTTCGTATCACCTGAGCAATCAAAACCGTATCGCCATATGCAAAAACGGATGGATTCAATTGAAGCTGCCGACGCTGATGCAACGCCCAAGAATGCCGAATTCTTAAGGGAAGCGTTTGCGACTGAGCAGGAATGCCTTGCTCCGAAGTTGAAGTCCTCTGGAAGAATCACGCACGCGGGCGATCGCGGGGAGGTGAACGAACAGCATTTCATAGACTTCCTCCGGAAATACCTTCCCAACCGGTACACCGTCGAAAAGGCCATCGTTTTGGATTCCGCCGGGAACGTGAGCGACTCAATCGACGTCGTCATCTTCGACCGGCAGTACACCCCGACGCTGCTCGACAACGACAAGCACCGCTACGTTCCGGCCGAGGCCGTGTACGGAATTTTTGAGTGCAAGCCCACGATCGACAAGGGATACCTTGAATATGCTGCGGACAAGGCCGCTTCGGTTCGGAAGTTGAAGCGCACCTCCGTGGACATCTACACTGCGAGCGGGAAGATCCCCGCGAAACAGCATTTCACTATCGTGGCCGGCATACTTTCGATGGAGGTGGACTGGGCGGAAGGCTTTAGAAGTGATGCCTTCCGCGCCGTGCACGGCTCACTCGCGGGGAACCGGCGCATCGACTGCGGCTTTGCCGCCAGGGGAGCGAGCTTCGACACATTCTCGGACGAAGGAGGCTACACGCTGGGGCCTCCGAACAACGCCCTGGCATTCTTCGCATTCCGGTTGCTCGGCAAACTTCAGTCACTCGCGACCGTGCCCGCGGTGGACTGGATGGCGTACGCGAATCAGCTCAGCCACACGCAGGAGAACAAATAATATGTACGACTACTCAGAAAGAATCGGGGCATTTCGCAGCGAGAAAGTTCGCTTGAGCACGGATTTCTCGGAGAAGCTCTTGGCCCATCGAAAGGCGAACCGCGACCGCTTGATCAGCAGACTCCCCTCCTACATTCCCGGCCTCACCATCGGGGTGTCCAGCTTTAGGCCACAGGGCTCGTTCGCCATGCAGACCGTCATCCAGACGAAATTCGTCGATGATGAATACGACATTGATGACGGAATCGTCCTTTGGAGGCACCAGCTCGTCGATGCAGACGGAAACGAACTGAGCGCGGCGAAAGTGCGGGAGATCGTTCGCGACGCGCTCAAGGACGACCGCTTCAAACGCCAGCCGAAGATCTGCTCAAATTGCGTTCGAGTCTTCTACGCAGAGGAGGACGAGGAAAAGCACCATGTCGACTTCCCGATCTATCGAAAGTATTTTGACGCGAACGGGAACAAAGTCCGCGAGCTCGCAAGCGAAAGCGGGTGGGTGGCGTCAGATCCCACCCAGGTCAACAAGTGGTTCGACGGCGTCATTGAGGATCTGAACAGCGCAGTCGATGGCTGGGGCACGCAGCTTCGCCACATGATTCAGCTGCTGAAGCGGTTTTGCCGTTCCAGAAGTGATTGGGACATGCCGAACGGAATGAAGCTCACGATGCTGTCCGTCGAGTGTCGCCCCGGTCACGACGAGCGCATCGACGTGGCGTTCCGGGCACTGCTCACGAAGATCAAGAACCGTCTTGTCTGGAATAAAGTCATCAAGAACCTGGCCCATCCAGACAAACCGGAAATCACGCGCACGGCTTCCGACCAAAATGTCGTCGACCTCGAAGTCCGTTTGGCTGAAGCGCTCGAGCAACTCGCCGCCCTCGACAAGGCGGACGCAAACAATGAGGATTCCGCTCGCTCTGCATGGGACTGGATTTTCAAGAGCGAGGGATTCTTTGCCCAGTTCGACGCTGATCGGAAGGCGGAGGCGAAACGGCAGTCCCTCTTCGCCAAGGCCTCGCTCGTTGGAGCGGGCGCCAGAACGTCGGCCGCCGGCACTTTGGGCAGTTTCGGCATCGCTAACGCTGCGCACGGCTTTTATGCGGACGAAACCATGGATTAGCCCCGATTCCGGGTTGTTGGACCGCAGGTTCGCTTTTCAGAAGTTTCTGATCGAAAAGCACTTCCCGTGTTTCGATTGTGTCCTGTCGCACAGGATGTTGCGGTGCGAGGGGGTGATCGTCCCCTCGGACGGGTGCGACACATATAGAATCAGAATCCTGTATCCGCAATTCGGCGTTCCGACTGTGCGCATCAGGGAGCCTGAAATCGCGCCATCGCGAGAAATCCACATGTATCGGGACGGTTCGCTGTGCCTTTACAAGCCAGCAGAGCAGCCATGGAAGATCACCGACCTCATCCACGAAAAGATCATCCCGTGGACTGCCGAGTGGCTAGTGTTCTACGAGCTGTATCTCCTGTGCGGCAAGTGGCTCGGTCCGGAAGCCGAGCACGATGCGATAGGCGAAGATGCGGTAAACAAGATTCGATGACCGGTAGCGCGCACTGTTAAGATAAAGCACCCCTATGAATCCACACGCAGCAGAACTTCTCCTGGACATTCGACTTCATCCCAAACCGGACAAATTCAGGAAGACCCGCCGCTTTTCTCAGGACATGCAGGCCGTTCAAGCCGTCTTGCTCAACCCTCAGAACACAAAAACACAAAAGATTGCCGCATATCGGACGTGGCTAATCAAAAACCAACCGTGCGTATTCGGGCGGCTGGCAGCGACCCAAAAGCGGGTCTTCATTTGCCTTCTCGAAGAAAACGAAATCCTCGGAATGCGCAAGGGCGACGAGGATCTCCGTGAGACGATTCAGGATTACCGTCAGCTTTGGAAGCGCTACGCCCTCGAAGGGCGTAGTTCATCATTTTTGCTGGCCGTCGTTGGGCAGAGTCTCGTCGAGGAGACTCCCGGAGAGCGATTGAAGGAGTTTTGCCGCCGAATCCTTGAGCTCTATATGGACATGCCGCACGTTCCGGATGACACGATCGTGCCTCAACGGGAATACGTCTTCCTCAAGCTCCCAAAATCGGCCGGTGACGACAAATTTTTGAAGTTCGCAACGCTGCCGAATGTTTTCTGCTCCCAGGGGGACGGCCGATGGTGGCATGACCATCGCTGCCCGGGCGGCGTGATGATCACATCTAACGCGCTGGGACACGACATCTACTCCCGGACCGGCGGCGCGCAAATCGACGACACGAAGAAAGTAGAGGCCGTCGAGCAGGCGATGCGGACGATCAACAACGCCTATCCGGGAGTGGGGAACAAAAAACCCACAGGGTTGAAACACTGCCCCGCGACATTCCTTATCAAAAAGGGACTGGAGCCGCAGCCGCAGTTGAAGAAGGACCTGGCAGAGTATTCCGCCGACCGCTACCACGGATACTTCCACACGGATCACCTTTTGCCGTCAGTTTTCTTTAAAGAGGACCGGGACCCGGCGGAACTTCAGCTTTATCAGGATTTAAGTTTAAGATACATCTTTGACGACAAGGGCGATCCGCAGGATCACAAGGACCTCGTCGACGGGGTCGAATCGAACTGGTATGAGGTCAAACGGAACCTGGATCGGCTGCCCCGATTTTGCGACCCCGAACGCGTGCCACAGCTTACCCCGAAGATGGAAGGCCAGCTGAAGAACTGGGCCCATGATCGGTTAAAGGAGCGGATGTAAAAATCGCGCCCTAACGTTAGTTCCTCTCAGTATTCGAGACGAAGGCAATGAACTCCTTAGGTGACATGACTTCGCAATCTGCCTGCAGTAATTCATATGTTGCTTTCGCTTTTCCCAACATCCTCCCGCCAGACCATAAATCGAATGGCTTACGTCATGAATCGCTAAACGGAACTTCTTCTTCAATTCCAGTCCGTAAGGCTGCGGAAACACATGTCAACAACTCGCTCGGCGACAGCGTGAGATTTGCGAAGCTCATTGCGATGGAACCCCGGTGCGCTTCCGATTTTTGGGGACAGTCCAGCCTCGCATGTTTTGGCAAGCCCGGCAAGGAGGAGGTCTGCTCCCGAGCGTAAGTGCATCCCGAGAAGAAAACACCAATTTTACGCTGTTTGGAAGTTCGGTTTGTCAGTGGCGGAGATCGCCTTCTCGCCAGCGAAACTGACGAAGAAGTGGCCCATCTCCACGCTCCAGCGGTACTTCCTTGGCCCTTAGGCGTTTCGGGCGGGCTGAATACCCGCCGGGTCGAAGGACTACAGGGCGTCCGCGGCTTTCGAAAAAAATGGCCAGCGTCGGGGAGTGATGCTCGCGCACTGCTTGCTCGGACAGGTCGGAGCAAACAAGTTCGTGGAGAAGCGTTCGATCAGACCACAGGAGTATGCCTTATCAGGACACGCCGAATTTCATCCTTCATGATCCCCGGAAGATCGAGCGTCTCCAAATCACGGTCCCGGAGCCATGCGAGCACTTCTGCCGGACTCATTTCCGTATTCGTCATCGCCTCGAGCAGTTCCACTGCCGAGGTTCGAGACAGCCCGAGTTCCATTAATGAAAGCGCGGTCTTCACGGAAACGCCGAGTTCCAGCCAAAGCTCGAGATCGGGAAGATTTTGCACCAACTCCCCGAGGTTTGCGGCGTGAGCATGCTCTTTCATCACCCCAAGGTAACAGCGAAGGAAACGGGGGATTTTGAATCGGGCATATTCTTCAACGTCGGACATGACACCGCGAATCAGCGCGGGAAGATTCTGCACCCCGCCATTGGCGCGCGCGCTGATCGATTCTCGTGTCCGGATCAATACCGAAAGAGGGCGTCCCCGCATCCAGTCCACCGTCAAATACGCGAGCTGCCACAGTCGCTTAACTGTTCCTGCACCTGCGGCCGCAATATTGCCGCGGAGTCGATCGTTGATGAACGTCAGTATCCTGTTGTAGCGCTCAACCGCATCGTCGCTCTCGGGCAAGACGGGAATATGCTCAGCGAACTGTTCCGGTGTAAGACCGCGGAAGTAAGCCAGCAGTTCCATCATGGAGCGGGGCAATACGCCGGGATTTCGGAATATCAGATCGCGAGGAAGCTCGAAAGCCGCTATCTCGGCTTCGAGAGTCGCTGTCAGCCGCATTCGCTCTCCTTCCGGCAATCGTGCCGTTGTCGGGACGGTTTCGAGTCGTTCGCCGTGTGCTAACACCGACAGAAGGAACGAGGCGGCGTAGTCGTATTCGGGATGCTTCAACCCATCCGAAGGCGGAAAGCCACTCTCGATGTAGGTGAGCAGACCGCCAGCATCGCTGAGGCTGGTTTCGGTCGAGCCTTGGATTTTCTGGCGGACCCGGCGAACCGGCGGACCAACGGGCCATACCTTAGGGTTGAGAGCGTCAACACAGACGATGCTTCCTTGGAATTCAGTTCCCCAACGTCCGGCCCGACCGGCGAGATTCCAGAAATCCGCCGCCGTCAAATACGCTTCATCACCTCGGCCTTTCTTTGGTCCACGTAGAAAGATCACTTTACACGGCAGGTTAACTCCCTCCATCAGCGTCGAGGTGCAAACCAGAAACCGCAGGATGTTCAGACGAAAGAGTTCTTCAATTTCGAGCCGCACAAGGAGCGGCATGTTTCCGTAGTGAAAAGCCACGCCCTGTTTCAGCGCGTGGATCAGCCGGTATTGCCGATGTACGGTCTTCTGAACGAGCTTGACCAGCTCGACAATTCGCGGATGTGTCTCAAGCGGCTCCTCGCCCGACTCGCGATACGCATCGGCGATCTGCTCCGCGTATTTCTCGGCATCTGCCTGCCCATTGGCATAGACTAGGTTTCCTGAGCTGCACCGTAGGGCAAAGGCGACGGAGGTCAGGCGCTTCGATTCCGGGATGGGACGAAATTCGAGGGTGACGGCACCCACGGGCAAAGATTTTTCGCTTTCACGGTAGTCCAGATTCCAGATCATTGGGTCCCCGCGCTTCTGGGACGCAAACAGCAAATTCTGCGACACCGTGGAAACCTCACGATCCACCGGCTTCACACTCACGCCTTCCGGCGCGTCCCGGAGTAGGTAGCTGGGATTATCAGCATGTGGAGCCGCGAAGATGACCTTCGACTTCGAGGAGCGACGAACGCATTCGTGCACCACTTGTTCGAGCAGGACGCCACGGTGACCGTCGCCGACTTTGTGCGCTTCATCGACGATTAAGGCATCGAAGGTGAGTTCCGGCTGCCGGCCGAGCAGGATATGCAGGCGCTCTTGAGTGAAGACGAATAGATGACCCGCATCAGGATCGGAGTTTGCCTCCAGCGGCAGCGTATGGAGAACGACATCTTTCAACTCACCCGTTTCTTGATCCTCAGCAAATGCGTTGGCGACCTCCTGGATCAAGGCTCGCGTGGGAACCACAAAGACCGCGCGCGAAGTATGGTTCGCCCGGAAGAGTTCACGCACCCATGCCCGGAGAAGGAATGACTTGCCGGCAGAGGTAGGTGCAGAGGCGCTGACCCAGGCAACTACTTTGCAAGCTTCCCAAAATTCACTTTGAAAGCGGTTCACAAAAAACCGTTTGGCGTCAATCCCAGCAATGGAGTCCTCCATCTCCCGTCGGATAAAATCAGCTCGCAAAGGCAATGGAAGATCAGCCTCGAGGTCGGAGGGAATGAGGTTTCGCGCGGTTGCCAGCGAAATCGTCCGGCGATTCGCCATCGTATCGAGCACCACGGCTGCTGCCGTTCGTTGCTCGACTGTGGTTCCTTCCATTTGCAAGCAGGTATCCGCGATGCGCAACGCTACACGTTGTTCGTCTGTTTTGTCCGACCGTGCTAATGCGCTCGCGCACAGAAGCAAGTACGGCCAGTCGTGGTCGCCAGGCGTTTGGTGTAGCGCAATTTTGGGGAACTCACGAGCCACGGCGGAGAGAATCAGCGCGTCGATCTGGTGTTGAAAGCCCGGTTGCTCCAGCAACCATTGGCGAAGATTAATTGCCGGCATCCTTCACCCCCAAGACCCTTAAGAACTCGTTGCGCAGGTCCTGCACCTTACTAAACGGGATGCAGAACGCGTCGATCGTTAGGTTGACCAGTTTGTGTTTTTCCACCGCGGCTTGCAACTTGCCGCTCCATTCGGTGATTCGCACCGCCACCTCAGTGGTTTTCTTGGCCGCAAAATCCCGGCAGAAAGTGTCGTAGTCCGCGATATCGAAACCGACGAGAGCCAGGCCGCAAAACTCGACATTGTTCGAGAGTCGGTTGTCAGGATGAAGATAGCTACGAATGGCGCCTTCGAGATCGGGATTCTCTAAGTCTACGTAATCTCGTAGCAGCTCGATGTCGCGCGTTTGGGTTTTTTTCGCTTCCGCAGGACCGAGCAGCAACTCGGCGAGGGAACTGCAACATTCGTTCACGGCCTCATTAAGGCTTTGGTAGAGCTTTGCCTCACCCCAATGCAGCCGCAAATGACCGTTGCTCGGGTGCACTGACGCATGCACTCCGTCCGCGCCGTGCGCGTGCATGTTAGGGTTCGTCTTGTGCGGCATTTTGCAAAGCACTTGCGGATACCGCAGCAATCTTTCCGCGAGAAAGTAGAGCAGGATTTCACCGACCTCACCGGTCTTCTTCGACGTGGTGAAGAGACGACGCGCCTTCTCTTGGAGCGCCGAAAACCCCTCCGCCGTTCCGTCCTCATCGAATCGCCGCCGCGCTTCGGCGATCTCGGAGCGCGTGCAGGCGAAGTCGATGAGTTGCTTGAACAGCTTTCCGACCAGCTTCTCGATGTTCGGCTTATTCAGCGTCGCATCGTGCGTGAGCCGACGCCAGCGTATTACCGTTTTGGTCCCCGGCGCGATTGTCTCCGTCGCTACGCAATCGAAGTATGAAGGCACGTCCTCGCCCGCGCCTCGAATGAGACGTTCGAGGTCTGCCGCGAGAAAAGCGGGCGGGCAGGCGGCTGCCGTCCGCGTGGCAAGTGACGCGCTGTGGTTCACTGGGCTAATCTGACCCACCTTCTACCTGTCAAGGCGCTTGGCGTCAGGCACTTTCTTCCTCAGGACTCGTCTTCTGGCGTGATTGAAGTAATCCTCGGTCGCGAATTCCGACCACGGCGCGGGTGAGCTCATTCTGCGTTCCGGTATCGACCGACCCAGCAAGGAAAATTCAACGTGAGCGGTACAGAACGAGGCGAAAATTCTCGCGAGAGGACTTGTTTTTTGTGATTCTCCCGGAGTGCTAGACCGGCGAGGACCCCCTAACAGCTTCTACGCGAGAGGCATACGCTCCAACGCTGTCGGTGATAGTCGTTTGCAGCCGTCCGAGGACGGCTGTAAGCGCATACAATTTACCGCGTACCAATGAACAGTCGGGTCGGTGACGCGGATTTTGCGATCTTATGCGATCCCAGTTGGGGCGATATTCTTTCGGCACATGAAAGTCTCGAGCGGACGATTCGGGACCAGGGCATCAAACATCGCAGAAGCCGGCCTACCTAAAGGAATGGCCATCCCATATTGGTGCTGCTGGCTGTGCAAAGGCCGTGCAAGTTCTTACACCATCATGAGAACTCCAGCGCTTCGGACCGCCGAAGCTCACATCAGCACCCTGAATACCCACCATTCACTCTCCGCGTTCATCTTCCAGTTCTTCGTGGATGCGCAGGCCTCCTCATCATCCTCCGATGATTCTGAGAGGTTTACTTCGGACGTTTTTCCAAAAAACATCCGGTCGCGCTTATTCAACGTCAGGATGGAGAAGTTGACGAATCTCATCACGGAGCGTGAAGCCTTTCTGGCGGGGCTATTCGTCTCGCGGTGTAACGAAATCGCCAAAGACTACTTCTCGACCAACATGGACTTGCTCGCGGACCTTGGAGGGCCAAACCGACAGAGCGCGTCCAACGCGCCGTTTTTCGAAAGGCTTGCTGACCTTCTGAACCAAAATGTGAATGACATTGTGCCGGGCGAACTCCGCTGGACACTGGATCATCTTCGCTGCAGGCGGAACTGCTTGGTTCATCGAAATGCGGTCGCGAACAACGAGTTCGAGTCTCTCGCTCGGAATCACGGAACAGCTTTGAACAGGTATTGGGACACCAAGATGGAAGGCCGGGCTATCGACTTCCGCAGCGAATTTCCAGATAAATTGACTGCCGACGGGATGCTCTATGTGCTTCGAACGACAAGGGTGTGCTTGGAAGAGATCGACGCACGTTTGTGCACTGCCTTCTCCAAACCACACCTTCACGCGTAAGAGCTGCACTGTGAGTCCTATCTGTAGTCTGTAGTCTTGAATGACCCGTTTGCGCTGAACTTGTCGCAGAAAGCTATTATCTGATTTTCCGACACGGAACGGAGCGCGTGGTTTGATAGGGTACATTCAATTTCACCGCTCGAGACGGCTAATCGGAATGCCCTGCATTAAAGCCTTCTCCGTTGACGAACCGCAACGGTCCTCAACTTTTTAGCGCATCGGGATTAAACGCATCTTAGCCCGTTTGTCGGCAGGGACCCAATCAGCAACTATTTCAATCCATATTCTCAATCAAACCCGCGCGAAGCAATCCGTGCGCGGCACGCATTGATATATCTATTTTCGCTTAGCACGCGGGACAATCTTTTCGCTCGACTCTCCCGAATGGGCTCCCTTTAGTTCGCGAAAGAGATGGTCAACAATTATTCCGAGATAAGTACCAAACGCAACTTCGAGAGCGCCGAAGCCTCGCTTCAATGATTTCGGTGTGTCTACCGTTCCGTCTGCATATCCAAAAAGCAAAAACGCAGCGCCAACGGAAAATGCTATTGGAAACAAGAATGATATGACCGCAAAAGTGGCCGTAGTTCTCTGTCGCCTTTGCCGAACGCTTGCAGTCCTCACGAATTCACGCACCACCACCGTAGTGTGAGCAGCAAATACGGGCCCGACGATAAATACCACATCGAGAGCATCATCGAACGACAAATGCGACCGCGACAGCCAAAAAATAGCTATTATAACGGTTACGTGCGCGAAAATCAGATAAAGTCCAACGATTGATTGAAGAGCTGAGCGCGACATTCTACGGATTGATTAATATTTGACCTCCCAGACGGGAAACAAGCGCTGCCACAAGACGGCGTTGAAAATCAAGTCGATCAATGAATTCATCGTCATTTTCCGTCTTAAATCGACCAATTGGAGGCATTCGATCTGGAGGACCTTTCGCATAGCTACAGTTAACGAATAGCGTCATAAGTAGTTTTCCGCTGGCATCTCTTTCGACAGCTGGACGAGAAAAGAAGATTGTAACCTCATCGATCTCCCAAAAACGTTCGCTCCTCGTAGCGAGGAGTTTCCCACCACCTACAATGTTCATTGTATAATAGAATTCCGCGCGTTGCTGCACCGGCTCGATATTGACCCGTGCCTTCCACTCACCAAGTATTGCTTTTATCTGAGCTTCCATGAGAGATCCCGTTGAGTTAGATGTCAGTGTCCCGTTGGACACCGATGCAGCCGGAAGCAACGCTTGCGCGCCACTGCCACTAGTCATTGGTCCGGCTCCCGCATCGACACGTGATACATACAAGAATAGCCCAGTCCGTTCCAAATATTCTATTAGCGCTTCTTCCGAAGGGTATCGCGAAACGCGAATATACAAGATTGCAATAGGGAATTCATGCTTCGTAAAATACGTAAAACCATACGACCAGTCAAACCGGTGCGCATTCAGGAACTGCTCAGCCCGCATTCGTTTTCCCACCTTGATTTGAGCCTCCACGGCACGCGGTACCCAGCCTCCATCTCCGTGTCGGTTCCTAAACTCTTCGAACGAGTCTTTAAACCATTTAGCCTGCTCTCCTCGCTCAGGCGGATTATCCCAATACACCCATTCGTCTGGGACGTAATTGCTTTGTCTCGATCCCGTCATCGACGAGATGTGAAATAGATACTCATCGTATTGAGATCCAAGATCGCTCTTGTACAACTTCCAGTGCTTTCGGAAATCCGGAGGTATTGTGATTCTCGCATTCCTTGCCCAATTATTCTGGTTGTCTTGTGAATCCCGAAGGGCGCAGGCAAAGTCTTCGACGTAACAAGCATTAGACAGTTTCGGCGACAACGAGATTTGGCGAAGGGACGGAGGGCGTCCGTGCTCGCAAGATGAAAGTCCAAATGCCATAACGCTGATCGCTGATACCAATACTAAACGCAGCGAGAAATAGAAAGGAGAAGAACGCGACTGTTGACTCCTTTCGGCGAGGCGATTGGAATCGCGAGAAATAGCTTCGGGGTGATCAAATTGCGGCATAGTGAGCGGCATACGCTGGCAGAAAAGTGCGGTCGTGGCGAGTAGTACGTGCTCGCATATCGACGCTGGCGCGCCAGCAGCAGAACATCCAAGACGGAGCGGTACGCTCTCAAATCCGCAGAAAAAGAAAAGGAGAGGCGCGACGTACTGGAAAATCACCAAATTTGGGTGCGACCGAGAGGTCAACAGTGAGCAAAAAGGAATGGGAGGAATCGGAAGTCCCCTTGGCGCTCGTTCGACTGGAGATAAACACCAGCGTACTCGCTCTTCCCCAAAAACGTTCGTGCCGTCCATGCCACGCTCGGCTCTCCGGATTGTCCCGCTCCGAATGGAGAGGCACGTACCCGCCGTATGATGTTCGAAGTACCTGCGAGGCCTTTCGGGGCCGCCGTCACCGGGCCGACTCTTTGACTTCCGCACGGTCCGTCGCCATCGCCAATCTCTGGAACTCCTCTCGACGTTCGGTAACAGAAGGTTCTGGTGTGAGTATTTCGTCGGGCAGCGGAAAACTCTCGCGAGCAGGCTGCTTTTTGCGATTCTTTTCGAGTGCTCGACGATCCGGAATTCCACAAGCGCTTCTGCGCAAGTGCCATACGCCCCAACGCTGGCAATAGTGGCCGTTTACATCCGTCCGAAGACGGCTGGCATTGCATATAATTCGACGCGTAGGAGGTAATTGAACGAAATGCTTTCCTGTGAATCCTCGTTTTTATTCTACGAAGGAGTCGTAATCGCTCACGACTACGGATTTGCACCGACCGATGAAACCTTCCAGCGGCTTGCATTTTTACTCCACAACACTGCCTCTGGGTCTATGCGGGATCGTCTGCTGGAGATTCTTCCGCCGGAGTTCCAAACCGCCGGGACGGCGAATCCCAACGAGGCGGACGTTTCTGTCGAAAGCCGTGTCTTTGACGAAGCGCCTGAGGCGGCGGATGCTCGTCCAGACGCATATAGCCCGCTCAGCTCATCGCTTCAGCTACAGTTTTTTGTCAGCGGCGTCCCGGAAGCTCGCCGTTGGGAATTTCACCAATACGATCGCGATTATTTCCCGTCGATACCGCACGGACATCGGAAGGGATCGATTCGAAAGCTAGATGCCTATCGGGGATGGGTCTACGAGCGCGCCGACCAAGTTGAACGGGAGTCTCGGAAATTGATTATCGCACTATGGAATGACAACAAGTTCCGGGAGTTCGCCCGTAAAGCGATATTATTCTACATGTCCGAATACCCGAGATTTTTATGGCGTGTTCGTCAACCGCTGCGGCTACCGAGACATTGACCTTGCCCGCTTGCACAGGAGCCTGATGAGCCGTCTGTAGTCCGTAGTCCACAACCGCTGAAATCCCTTCACGCTCGGGTCACCGTCATCTCAACCCCTACGGACAGGGGTTAAGGGCAGCAACCAGAATAAACTCCGCCGGGAAGGTCATCGTTCCGGCAGCACGTGTCACCGTCACACGTCCGTCTTCCAGCGGCTGTCGCATTACTTCCAGGGTGGAGCGTTTAAACTCCGGGAGCTCGTCGAGGAAGAGCACGCCGTTGTGGGCCACGCTGATTTCGCCCGGATTTGGCGTGGCGCCGCCGCCGATCAGGCCGACATCGGAGATCGTGTGGTGCGGCGCACGGAATGGTCGTACGGAAACGAAAGCGTGTTCGGGATCGAGCAGTCCACAGATCGAATGGATCTTCGTCGTCTCAATCGCCTCTTCGAGCGTCATCCGCGGCATGATCGTCGGGATGCGCTTCGCGAGCATGGATTTCCCGGAACCCGGAGCACCCAGCATCAGGAGATTATGCCCGCCGGCGACAGCGACTTCGATCGCGCGCTTCACATGATGCTGCCCACGCACGTCACCGAGATCCACATCGTATTCCTGATGCTGCGTAAAGAACTGGCTCAGATCTTCGCGCAAAGGCAGAAGCGGTTTTTCGCCGGTGAGAAATTCGTAGGCCTCGCGGAGATTGTACACCCCGTAGACTTCGATCCCGCTGACCATGGCTGCTTCGCGAGCGTTGCCAGCCGGCACCACCAGTTTCTTGCGTCCGCGTTTGCAGGCTTCGAGGGCGATTGGCAGGACGCCGCGCACAGGCCGTACCGCCCCGGTGAGTGCGAGTTCACCAGCGAAACAGAACTCATGGGCAAAGGGCAATTCCCGCTCTTCGGTGCAGGCGATCATGGCCAGGGCGATGGGCAGATCGAAGCTCGGCCCTTCCTTCTTCACATCGGCCGGAGCGAGATTGATCGTGGTGCGCCCCTGCGGCCAGCGAAAGCCGCTATTCTGCAGGGCGGTCGTAACGCGATCTTTGCTCTCCTTCACGGCCACATCGGGCAGTCCGACCACCACGATGACGGGATTTCCACCGGCGGCATTGACTTCGATTTCCACTTCGAAGGCATCGACACCGTACACAGCTCCGGAGAAGACTTTGGCAAGCACGCCGCGACGGTGGCAAAATCCCCGCGGGACGGGAAGTGAGAAGAAACAGCCGGAGGATTCAGCCGGAAGACGAGAGAGGCAGGTCGACCATCTGCGGAAAATCCCCCTTTCCTTCCTTTGGCGAAACTTTGGGCCGCATGCGTGGCCGCATCCCGCTTCTCCAGCCAGGGAGCATTACTTCACCGCTCGCAGCCGAGTCTTCGAGGCGTGAACACTGGGCTGATCCCCGTTGCGCGGGGAAATATCTGAGGCTTACATCTTTGCCGTCTCGAGAATGCGTTCGGAGGCGCCGACTCGATACCAGCGATAGCCGTGTGCTTCCAGTGGGATACGGTGAGTTCCCTTGCCGTTCCCGTGGCTACGATCATCCACCAACAGGTTGAGGAGCACTTCTGAATCTTCTCCTCCCGGCCGAATGCGAACCTCCTGCGGCTTGTCCGAAAAATTGTGGAGCGTGAGGAGTGATCTGCCTCGCCAATCGTAGCGAAGCGCGAGGACGCAAGGGGAGCCGCTCTGCAAGATTTTCCACGTGCCCCAGCCGATTTCCGGGCACTCCTTGCGCAGGCGGATCATCCGCGCCGTCCAGTTAAAGAGTGAATCCGGGTCGCGCCGCTGAGACTCCACGTTGATCTGCTCGTAATTAAAGGGGCCTTTCGCGATGACAGGAAGCACCGTTTTTTCGTGCAGCGAGAAGCCTGCGTGGGGCTCGGCTGACCACTGCATCGGCGTCCGCACGGAATTCCGTTCGGGCAAGTCGAGGTCGTCGCCCATCCCGATCTCATCACCGTAGCGAAGCACCGGCGTACCAGGCAGCGCAAACAGCAAGCTGTAGGCAAGCTCAATCAGCGACTTGGTGCCCAGCATCGGCGCCAGCCGCCGGCGGATGCCGCGATCGTAAAGCTGCATCACCTTGTCTTTGCCAAAGCGAGCAAAGACTGTCTGCCGCTGCTCTTCGGTGAGCCGGCCGAGATCGAGCTCATCGTGATTGCGCAGAAAGTGCGCCCATTGCGCCGTGTGCGGCAGGTCGCGCGTTGCCTCGAGGGCCCGGGCCAGCGGCGCCACATCCGCCGAAGCCAGCGCGTAGAAGACATGCTGGTTCACAAAAAAGTTAAACATCATGTGAATACCGTCATCGTCCTTGCCGAAGTACTTCAGGTGATCGGGCGGCAAGACGTTCGCCTCGCCAAGCATGATCGCATCCCCGGAGCGCCACTGGAGGAATTTTCGAAACTCCGTCAGGTACTCGAAGTGCATCTTCGATTTCTGTCCGGGGACGGTGGATTCGATCACGAATGGGACTGCATCCATACGAAAGCCGGCCACCCCCAACTGCAGCCAAAAAGCCATGATCCGGCGGACTTCGGTGCGAACGTCGGGATTGTCCATGTTGAGGTCCGGCTGGAAGTCGTAGAAGCGGTGATAGTAGTACTCTCGCGCCACCTTGTCGTAACTCCACGTGGCTTTTTGCACGCCGGGAAAAACCATCCCTTTGTTCCAGTCTGCCGGCCGCTTTTTGGACCACACGTAGTAGTTGTAATACTTCGTCTCTTTCCGGGCTCGGCCAGTTTCGAACCAGCGATGCTCGTTCGAACTGTGATTCACCACGAGATCAATGATGACCGCGAGTCCCCGCTTTCTCGCCTGGTACATAAATTCGACGAAATCGCCGCCTGAGCCGTACCGGGAGTCGACGTTGAAGAAGTCACTGATATCATAGCCGTCGTCCTTATTAGGCGTGGATTGAAAGGGGGAGAGCCAAAGCGCGCCGACCCCGAGCGCGACCAGGTAATCGAGCCGCCGCATCAGTCCTTCGAAGTCACCGACCCCGTCGCCATTGGCATCCAGAAAGGTCTCCACATTGAGGGCATAAATGATGGTGTTCTTATACCAGAGATCCTCGATCATGACAGGTGCAGGTGTGCTCTTGATTCGATCCGGTGCCGCGTGGCGGGGGTATCTATGGCGTGCGGGAGATGCGGCGCGACGACACCAAATACTCGGAAAATGAGAACGCGGGCTCTGTTTCAGCCACCGGAATCTGCTTTGTTGAGCCAGTTTGTTAAGACCGCCCCCATTCTCTTGCGCTCAAAGACAAATGCATCGCGGCCTGGCTTGTCGCCGACGACCGGTGCAAGCCCATCCGGATCATCCCCCTCAAGGAAGCGAAGTCTTGACCACCCGCTAATGCGAAGCCGGCCGCGTGGTTGTCGGCAGCTTCTGCGCGACTGATTCCGGAATCGCCTGCCAGTCATCCGCCGGATTATGTTTGTGACGAAGCCTCTCCGGTTTCTTGTCTTCTTCTTCCTTCTCACGGTCCCGGTCGATCGAAGTCTTCCATTTTTCCTCTTCGGCCTTTTTATTCCTGGCATCCACCATCCCCTGCGTGACGTTGATCACCTGGTAGCCAACCCCGTTGCGTGTATTGACGGGAATAACTCCTTTTCCCACCACGACAGCGCCAGCTTTTTCCGCCGCGATCCGCTTTTCTGCAGCAAGGTTGTTCTGCCGGTTGGCTTCCGCGGCCTTCTCGTTTTCCTGGCGGATCACCAGAGCCCTCTCGTCCTGATCTGCCTGCCAGTCATCCGCCCGTTGTTGTTGGAATTTGCCGAAGCCTTTTCCGAAATGATAAACACCAAAGCCAATCCCGCCAAAAACGCAGGCGATGACGAAGTATTCCTTAATTGCCGAAGCCATAGCTAATGAGATTTACAAAATCGCGATTTCCAATCCGGGCAAATTCAACCCACACTCTCGTGCGAAGTCGATGAATTAATTCCCGATCCTCATAGCTATTGAGATGATAGCTAATACCGTCGGCGTTTTCTCACCGGAAGATGAAGCACCCGGAGCCCGCAATTCTGCTTTCTAATGGAAGAGAAATCTCGCAATGAGAACCAGTTGACATGAGCACTTCAAACGAGACCCCGACGGCATGGGACAACGAGGAACAGGACGAGGCTTTGTTCACCAGCAGTCATACGAGCAATTTTCCGGATCTCCTGCGGCAATTGGGCTGCTCGCTTCTCGTTTCCACCTATCAGGCGGGCCGTTTGATCCTCATACGCCCGATCGGTGATGCCTTAAACACGCATTTCCGCTGTTTCCACAGCCCGATGGGCATTGCCTATCAGGCCGGAACGGGCCGGCTCGCGATCGGCGCGAGACATGAAGTCTGGCGCTTTCGCAATCAACCGGATGCCGCGGCGAAACTCGACCCACCCGGTGTAGACGATGCCGTATTTCTCCCTCGGCAGAGGCTCTACACGGGAGACATCCGCATTCACGAGATCGATTGGGTTGGCGATGAGCTCCACGCCATCAATACACGCTTTTCGTGCCTCTGTACTTTCGACCAGGAGCATAGCTTCCGGCCCGTATGGAAGCCGCGGTTCATCTCCGCGCTCGCTCCGGAAGATCGGTGTCATTTAAATGGGCTGGCCATTGTCGATGGACGTCCGAAGTACGCAACGTGCCTGGGCGAAACGGACTCTCCTGGCGGATGGCGCGGCAACAAAGCCAGCGGCGGTTGTCTGCTGGATATCGAGCACGACGATATCACCCTGCGCGGGTTGTCCATGCCGCATTCGCCACGGGTATATGGGAACCGCCATTGGATCCTGGAGTCAGGCCACGGAGCTTTTTCCACGTTCGATCCCATAGCGGGCACCGCGGAGATTGTGACCAAACTTCCCGGCTTCACGCGCGGCCTCGATTTCTGCGGCAATATCGCCTTCATCGGCCTCTCGCAAGTGCGCGAGACCGCCACCTTCATCGGGCTTCCGCTGCTCGAGACTGTACCCGAGCGCATGTGCGGCGTCTGGGCGGTCGATCTGCGTACCGGTCAAACCGTGGCCTTCCTGAAATTCGAAGGAATCGTGCAGGAGATTTTTAGCGTGACGGCGCTTCCTGGGATCCTGTATCCCGAATTGATCAACGAGCCGGGCGATTCGCTCAACCATTCCTTTGTGCTCCCGGAGGATGCGCTGGCTCAGGTACCGACCGCATTACGCGTTTCGGGTGGCAATTCTCGTTAATGACGGACACCATCTCGACGAATACCGGCGAAGTGAAGCCAGCCGGGCATCGACAACCAAAGGAAAGGGAGTCACTCAATGCGTCACTCTTTTCGCCCGGCCTGTCAGAGTCCCGTCTCAAGCGCGACTTCGTATTCGGGATTGATAAGATACCGGCTCGTCAGGGCGCGGCGCAATGGGTCGGCGGATTCTTCGCCGAGTCCGATGTGCAAGTGACGACGCCACCCTTCCGAGTGGCGGAATCTGCCCGATAACTTGCCAATGGCCCGGCTGAAACTCTCCATGGCGGCGAGATAACTATCCATTCCCTGCGTGGCATCGAGCCATTCCTTCTGACTGACATGGCAGGCTAGAGCCGTCCGCTTTTGATCATGGACACCGCTCGTGTCCACGAATGCCCCGGGAATAATAAAGCGGCGGAGGCCATCGCGCATTCCGTGGGGCGTTGCGTGGTAGATCGTCACTTCGTCGTGGACCGATTCACGCGCGGGAATCGTGCGATAGTTCGGCGCGCCGCGTGCGAACGCCGCCGTCACCGCGAGCCGGCAGGTCGTGACATGATCTTCCAGATAGTCCTCCGGAGAATGGGTGAGGATAATCGTCGGCTGCACCTCGCGAATCACGGAACACACCCGGCGCAGCGTTCGGTCATCGTAGAAGATCTGCAGATCCCGGCAAATCGGCGGATGCCACGTGGCATCGATGACCCGCGCCGCCTTGCGCGCCTCGCGCCGCCGGGCGCGAGCCGTTTCGGTGACGCCCATGGAAATGCTGCCGAGATCCCCCGAGGAAAGGTTGATCACGTGGATATCCCAGCCAGCCTGCCGCAGGAGCAGCAAAGTGCCGGCCATGGTGAATTCCACATCATCTGGATGGGCGGCGATAGCGAGGGCGGTGCTCATGCGAGGGCAGTTTCAGTATTCTGGTCTCCGTCCGGTTCTGCGTTCTGCAATGCGTTTGCAGCAAGCCGAAAGCCGCGCACGCCGGAAAAATGACGAATTCTTCAGCGCCCTCTTACCAAGGTCCGCTCAATGAAAGGGCAGCAAAGCTTGGGCAGGTTGCGGATGGGAGACCGGAAAAATGTATGGCGGACGCAATTCGGTCTGCGCCTGGTAGAAAGAGAGTGGTTGGACCATGACAAGGTTTCCTCGAAAATCGCGTGCATCAGTCAACCGCCGCACTGATTGGATACTCGACGGAGGCCCCCCGGCTGGCAACGCAAAGTTCTTTTCAAAGGCCTGAATCGCTCGCCACCCTTCCTCCGCACGATTCACGGACATGCTGCCGTCGAACTCAACGAAATACGGCCCCCATCGATAAAGCGCCACTTCCGCCGCGCCATCCATGTTATACCCATTCGCATCTCGACCAGGATAAGAAATTCTCGCGCGCAGCCCGGGCTGCATTTTTCCCGAAGCCTCAGCCCGCACGGCATTGGTTCCAGACACCCGACCGCCCGGACAGGCATACCGAAGCGCGGCAGCCGTTCGCATTTTGAAGGCTGTGGAAAGATCCATCCCGCCAGTCGGAAACACCGACACAGATTCATTGACCACCCCTCTCAACCGATCCGACATCCGCGCGCCATTGCTGTAACATACGATGATACCATCCCGAGCCGAATCGGGCGCAACCGTCTGTCGCTCGAAGTCAGCAATCCGCCGGGGAAAAACAATCCCGCTTAGCTCGTGGCGCCACGAGCCTGTCCGGACGTCGTAAGCCAGCTTGGAATCACGCGGCGGAGCTGTAGCCGCTGTCTGGCACGCCGGAAACGCACCTCCGATGAAGCAAGCCATAAGCGTTATGAAAATTGGGACGGTGTATTTCATGGGGCGGATATCGGACCAGCGCAGTCTCGGCGGCGAGCCTGCGCTCCTGGGGTGGTGAGGTGTTTCGATCCACCGAAACCGTGCGGGCGTTTTAAACCCGGGTCAAGGAAACAAGCATCGCCGTCTTTCCATCTGTCTGGCAGACGACGATTCGCGAGCACGCACCGAAAAAGCAGCCGGTGCAAGCACCCACTCCGCCTTCGGGTTGGTCTAATCTAGCGGTGCTGCGCCCGCTGACGTTTCGCTTGTTGCTTTAGAAAGAGCGGCACGAGATTGGCATCGAAGTATTCCCGAGCTCCGGCAAGACCGCCCGTGCGGTAAGCATCGCCAATCCGCGCTTCCACTACACTTGGCACGCCGAGAGCGGAGAGGAATTGATTACTCGTCATGTCGCGAAAAAGCTCCGCGCGAGCCGAGGCAAGGCGTGTCTCGTTTTCCATGATCCACTCACGCGAGAAAAGGGAGAGCAAGGCATCACCGATCCAGCTCAGGTCACGCACGGCTTCGGGATCGCTTGGGTCAAAAGGCATGTGGTGACCGTAGCAAGAACGAAACGAAACGCTAGAACGCGGCGCTTTATTGCGCAGGCGCGAGCTGAATCTGCGGCAGACCCGGAGGTGGCGTCGTCTGGAACATCGGATCGTAGTACCACGCGCGATTCGGTGGAGTATAGGATTGGCTCATCCATTGTCCGGTAAAGATTTCACTGGGAAACAGCACCGCGAATGCGCCGTAGATTGTCAGGCTTCTCCCACTCCAATTCTCGGCGAGACGAACGACATTGGCGAGCCCCCCGCTATAAGACATGGATACCGTGGGAACATCCCCCGTAAGAACAAGTAAATTCATGGTTGTACTCGTTGCAAAGGGAGCTCGAATCGACGAATTCGCATCACTCCAGCTATTAGAAAAAGCGGTAAATGCATCGCACGCAATCATTGCAGGACGGCGCACATACCCGCTGCCTACCGGATAACTTTGAAAGTAAGCGTCCCCCGTCCTGTTGTTCGCGAGCACGTCCACCGTCGACGGCCGCGAAGTCTGGCCGGCAGCCGTATTGGAATACGGTGAGGAGCCACAATTGAAATCACCCTGCAGGAACACGGGATTTGGTGAAACGAGACTCAAGCCGCCCGTTGGGTCATTTGTCGAGGTAAGATCAGGAATCGTGGCCCCATTGAAAAAACGGATCGTCCTTTTTGGGCCTCCTGCCGGAACCGTGGTGGCATCTTCGACAAAAATGATGCCGTTAAAAGACGCGAAAGCAGAGGCTGCCTGGAGGAGAGCATGGACATCAAAACTCGTCACATAGATCACTGACGATTCCCGAAAATCGTTAATCGTAGTGGCGATCGTGCTCGATTGCCCTGGGGTCCGCATCGCGGATGTAACATTCGTCCGCAGCGAAAAAGGCGCTGCCGTCAGCGGCTGTCCCGGAGCATTCCGGACATAGACTGTCGCCGTCGGATTCATCGTATTGGCACTATTGATTTCAATCACGATGCTGGCGAGATTTGCCAGGCGGATTTGCTGAAAGGAATCCGGATAGCTTAAATTCGCACTCTCAATCAACTCGCGTGGGTCATCGTTATTCGGATTGCTATCCCCTGAATTGAAAGCAGGAGCATTTACCCACGCAGCACTGAGTGAGTCCCGCCGCACGCCAGGAGCAAGGGTATATGAATACGGCAGGTTATTGATGCTGGCTGCATTGGGACTATTGGGATCGACGCCCTTGATGATCCCCAATTGTGCCGAAATATCCGCGTAGAATGTGGTCGATCCGTCAGAGTCGGATTCAACATACGCGGTCCCGTTCGAATGAACCCGCCCGTAAAACGACGAAATTCCGGCAATCTCCAACTCGCCTTCATAATAGGCAAAGAAATCCGAATAATCGCCCACGGGCCGAAACGCAATGTCCACCGGCGATGCAGTGCCGGCAACAGCGCGGACGGTATTGAAGGTAAACGAGTTGCCGGATTTCACCCAAATCTGAGCCCTTCCGGAAGAGTCAGTTCGCAGAGATTGCGGCGCGGAGACCACCGCTGAACCATCGAGCGAAAGCTGGGAATCACCTGAAACAACAGAAAAAGTCACGGGCGCGTTATTCGCCAGATTTCCACCATTACGCACTTCAATGGTAATCGGCCCGGCCGACATGGATCGCGGTGCAAAGACCGCCGGCGCCGACGAAACGATCGTCACCGAAGGCACCACTCCATTGTAGTAGTCGAGCGGATCGGTGCCCTGCAGATATTCCACGTCATCATTAACCCCATCGCCATCCGTGTCCGCGATATTTGGATTCGTCCCGAGGATCATCTCTTCCCAATCCGTCAGCGAATCGCTGTCCGAATTCTGATCCCGGACCGAAACGCGGTAGTAAATGGCCGCTGTCGGAGCAGGCAATTGCGCGGCGATTTCCGTACCGGTGCCCGCTACCGACGCCCCGAGAGGTGCCCAAGTCGCAAGATCGGTGCTTTTCTCGATCGTATAAAGCTTCGCCGCAACGCTGGGCCATTTTAGATAGAGCGCATCACCAACCGTTTCCATTCTGGCGCGAAAGACGTCAGCGGCGTTCAACGGATCCGTCCCAGCGATGCTCTCCTGCAGATTCGTCATGCCGTCACCGTCCGCGTCATCGTTTGGCCCGCTACCCGCCGGCAAGGCGAAGTGCTTTTTCCAGACGTCACTCATGCCATCGCCGTTTGCATTCACGGCGAAGGTACTGCGTGACATTCCAAGCAGGGCAATCGCTGCGAGACCGATTCTGACAAAATAACGCGATACCATGGAACTTTTCATAGGGTGGGCGAGGCGCGAAGCGAAGTAGCAGCCCTTAATGACCAATAGGAAATCCCCCGGCTCCGCCGGGGAGACTCTCAAAGTTTGACTTTTAGTGCAGTCCTCCATGGGAGTGTGGTTGTGAGCCGTCCAAAGCGCAA